>ERZ826051.723-NODE-723-length-35343-cov-6.092893_pt1 | contig 35343 bp, 29 predicted proteins | sample MGYA00519928_ERZ826051 | MGnify/ENA primary metagenome ERZ826051 (study PRJEB31778, sample SAMEA3449219) | human gut metagenome | biome: human gut; feature: human-associated habitat; material: faeces | place: United Kingdom | collected 2010/2012 ...
ATCCACCTTCAAAGTTGAATACGCCGTTGTCATCCCAACCATGTTCATCATCACCGATAAGTAAACGCTTAGGATCTGTTGAAAGTGTTGTCTTACCTGTTCCTGAAAGACCGAAGAAGATTGCTGTGTTTTCACCGTTTAAGTCAGTGTTAGCTGAGCAGTGCATTGAAGCAATTCCCTTAAGTGGAAGGAAGTAGTTCATCATTGAGAACATACCCTTCTTCATTTCTCCGCCGTACCATGTATTAACGATAACCTGTTCACGGCTTGTGATGTTGAACACAACTGCTGTTTCTGAGTTAAGTCCTAATTCTTTATAGTTTTCAACCTTAGCCTTTGAAGCATTGTATACAACAAAGTCTGGTTCGAAGTCTTTAAGTTCTTCTTCTGTTGGCTTAATAAACATATTTGTTACAAAATGAGCCTGCCAAGCAACTTCAACGATGAAACGGATTGCCATACGTGTGTCTTTGTTTGCTCCACAGAAAGCATCTACTACATAAAGTTTCTTATTTGAAAGTTCTTTAATAGCAAGATCCTTTACAGCAGCCCAAGCTTCCTTGCTTGCCTTGTGGTTATCATTCTTGTATTCATCTGTTGTCCACCATACTGTGTCTTTTGAATTTTCGTCTTCAACGATAAATTTATCTTTTGGTGAACGACCTGTATAAATACCAGTCATAACGTTAACAGCACCAAGTTCGCTCTCCTGTCCTTTTTCGTAACCTTCAAGTTCTGGTTTTGTTTCTTCTTCAAATAATGTTTCATATGAAGGATTGTACACGATTTCTGTTGTACCTGTGATACCATACTTGCTTAAATTGATTTCTGCCATCTTATTTAAACCTCTTTTCTTTAAATATAGTAATATAATGAACACCTGCTTGCGCTGGCTCTTATATCAACCTTGTGGAACTAAAAAACAAAGTTCCTAATATGATATTATACATATTTTCGTTGTAAATTCAACTGAAATCGCCTTGTTTTTCCCTTATTAATAAAGTAAAGTGTTCAATTAATTAATGAAAGTGTTGGTTTTTAGACTAATTGAAGTCTAACTTTTGTGGTTCGCCTCACTCACAGCCTTTTTATTTTGCTCCTGTATATTTAAAGTTTCTATTTTTATCTTCTCATATAACATATACATCCCCTGCACTCCTGCCACAAAGGAAATCACATAGTACGGCATAATATACAGTGCCTTGCCTTCCCACAGAAAATGGAATATGAAACCTCCAAGTACTGCCACCTGTAGTAACATGTTCCAGATGGTAAGCTGTTTTCTTTTTGCTATAAGGTATGCAAGGTTTCCAAGCCAGATAAATATAAGATATAGTTTCATTATTACGAATATGATTTTGTTTACTTTTCCCTTTTCTATACTTTTAGCTACCTTTGACCATTCTGCGTGATTATCCATTGCCTGAAGCATCCAGAAAGTTTGGAATGTTGGTTCGCACCACTGTGTTGTGATTTTATTTTTTGCAAAATCCACAAACTCTAATGGTTTGCTTTTAAACTCACTTAGTCGTTCACTTATGTTTTCTCCCGCTATTTCTGATGCTTTTTCACTGTCACGACCTGCGTTTACAAAAGTTGTCAAATTATAAGCGTTGTACCAGCCATCAACACCGCAACCTAACTCTTTTCTACCCTTCTGCAATCCCATGGCTATAAAGCATTTCGCCGGAACACCTTTTGAAATAGTTACATTAGCCTTTTTTGCATAATACAGATTTACACATTTAGGCGCCATCAACGCTCCCATTAAGATTATTGAGAAAACTACATATTTTAATTTTTGTTCTTTTATTCCATAAAATAAAGTAACCAAAACTGCTGCAATTACAAAAATCAAACAATTGCTTTTGCTTATTGTTCCCATGCAGAAAGCCAGAAAACTTATTACAAAATTAAGGATTTTTCCATTTTCTTTTGCAAGGATAAGATTATAGAAGCCTACTAATGAGAAGAATAGTCCAAATATTGTTCCGTACACAAAGAAGCTATAGAAAATCAATGGGAAACATCCAAAGACCATAACCCAATACAGATTGTGGATTCTAATATTATCTGTCATTTTGGTTAGAATCTTATATAGCATATTGAAAATTCCTGCCATTGCAAGAACATTAAAAAGCATTATTGCGATGTAATTATCTTTTCCGAATATGTAGTAAATAATTTGGATAATGCCGATTATTCCAAGCTGTTGCGGATATGCTACCAAATATCCTTCACCTGTAAGCTCGCTGTAATCTCCATCAAGAAAACTTGATGCAATTCTCTGAACAATACTTTGGTCACTTATAGGGTATGCCCTTGCCATAACTATGTATGCGATTCCAATTGCAATAACATATATTGTTGCAATATTGGCAAACTTCTTTGTATCCATTTTTAGTAATTTTGTATATCTGTCAATAATATACAGAATTGCAAAAATAGTTACCACATACAAAATTATCATAAGAATATTGTTAAGGCTATACTCTGCATATTCCTTGTAATCGTTAACTTTCATATCAATTTTTGTTGTTCCAAAAATATTAAAAATTGATAGAATTCCAAACATTGCCACAAGGATTCCCCATATTATTTTTTGAATTACATTTCCTGTTTTGTTAATTATTGCATTCATACTTTTCTCCGTTTCTTCTTTATTATTTAGATTACATTGTCTAAGGTCTTATCCCACATATGCCGTGCAATTATGTTTTAACTTGCTAATCTTATCTAATTATCAGCTGTTCCAAGGATTATACTTATCAATCTCTTGTTTAACATTATTGTTCTATTCCAAGGATTGATTATTACACCCTCAATTTCATCCACTGTTAATGCTGATTGAAAAAGCTTATCCATATCTGTTAAAAAAGTAGATTTTACACTGTCGCCACCTTTTAACTCTTCATCAAAACCTGTAAAAGCAACCCACCAGTTTTTTCCGTCTGATGTTTTTACTGCCTGAACGTTCATTTCATTGCTTAATGGTGAAGGTTCAACTGCAATAATAAGCTGTCCCTGTTCTTTCATTCTTCTTCTGATAACTGTAAGTGCGTGTGCCAACAGTTCAGGTGTAGACTGACTTTGAAGTGTGGCAATGGCTTCTTCGATTTTTTCATTGCCCTGCAGTCCCTTGTCCACTTTTGAATTATCTTTATTCATATTTACTCCATTCGTAATTTTTATTTTCAAAATGATTCCTGATTATTTTTGAAACCATAGATTCCTAATTAGTTTTTGAATCATTTATTCCTAATTATTAATTAAAGATTTTCCAATTATCTTGGATAAGATTTTGACCTTAGCATTTCTATTGCTTTGGAGGTCTTCCTGTCTGTAGCTATTATACCCTTTTTCCCCGATTTTTGAAACTTAGTTTTGTCGGCACTGCTTTTAACATTTATGCCAAGCAACTGGTTGTTGAAAGTTGAGCTGTCCTTAAAGTCAAATATGCACAACTGATTTTTTGCTCTTGTAACTGCCACGTAATAAAGTCTTCGCTCTTCCTCGTAAGTTTTTATTTCCTCATCTGTGGCTTTCTTTCTGTTGGCAACCACCTTTTCAGGAAAAACTCCGTCCTTTACATCCATTATGTATACCGTATCGTACTCCAAACCTTTGCTTGAGTGAATTGTAGACAAAGTAAATTTGCAATCATAATTGTTCTTTTTATTCTTTATAATCATTGCTAGTTCATCAAGACGATTTAGAAAATCTTCCGGTGTTTTCTCATTTGCTGCCAAAGCCTGGAGAATACTTATCTTGCCATCTTTTATTTTTGCTCTTTCAAGATAAGCAGAATAGCCCATGAAATTAACAATTCTATAAACTGCTTTGTAGGCCGACTCTTCTAAAATGCTTTCTATATGAGTCTTCATTGCCTTTAGACTTTTCTCCGTGCCTTTTGGGATTCTTCCATATCTTAATGCACTGTCAATTACGGGAATGCCTTTTTCTTCACTTATACGGCAGGCTTCAATTGCTCCCATTTTGCTTAAATATGTTCCGATTTTAAAATATATCTGCATAAAGATTTCCGTATCCTTTGGATTTTCTGCAAATCTTATTATGTTTTTTATGTCTGTAACTATTTTGTGATTGAAAAACGTCAGGTCAGCGTTTTTGATTTTGTAATCAATGCCACTTCTCTCAAGCATATCCACAACTGGAATTATGCTTTCATTATCTCTGTACAAAACTGCAGTATCCACGTTGCAGTTTTCTGCCACCTTTGTTAAATAGCTATACTGAGACTTTCTTGTTTTTACTTCAATAAGTCGAATATCTTTTACCATATCCCTTGAAGCTTTCATATTTTTCTTGTGTCTTAATTTGTTTTTCTGAATAAATCTGTCTGCTGCACTTACAATTGCTCCGTCAGACCTAAAGTTTTCTTCCATTAGAAGAATTTTTCCTTCAGGATAAGTTGACTCAAAAGAAAGCAATGCTTCCGGGTAAGCCGCCCTAAATCCGTAAATACTCTGATCCTCATCCCCAACCATGAACAGCTTCTTATTTTTCATTGCAAGTATTTCAATAATTTTGTGCTGGATTTTTGATGTATCCTGTGCTTCGTCCACGCAAATATATTGATACATATTTTGAAAATATTCCAAAACCTGTGGTGTGGTCTTTAGCATTGTGTAGGCATAAACCATTTGGTCGTCATAATCCATTAATGACTGTCTGCGAAGTTCCCCACAATATGCCTTGTAAATTTCAGCAAGTGGCAGGTTTTCCTTCTTGCCAAGGCTTTCAATTTCTTCATTTGAAAGCATCATGTTTTTTATGTATGTAATCAGGGTAATAACTGTCTGCAAGTCATTTTCCGACGGATATTCGTTAAGTTCTTTCTGATAAATCAAAGACAATATTTTAGATTTAAAGCCTTCTTCCGTTATCAGGTCGAAAGCCTTTCTGCCGATGCAGTTTCCGTAATAGTTAATTATTTTTGAACAAATTCCGTTAATTGTTCTAAACTCAAGTCTTGCCGCCAGCTGTTCACCAAACATTGTTTCAAATCTCTGTCTCATATAGTTAGTTGCCGCAACTGTATATGTAATAGTGAGAATTGATTCAGGCTCTATTCCAAGACAATAAATCATATAACCCAGTCTTGTAACAAGAACCGTTGTCTTTCCACTGCCCGGAACTGCTAAAAGCAGTGTAGGATTTTGAACCGACTGCACTGCTTTTAACTGTTGATTATTTAGTTTTATATTAAACTGTTCTTTAAATTGCTCTAGCGTCATCTTTTTCATAATCAATAAACATTAAGAAGAAAGCAAAGAATAAAACTACTGAGCAACAAAGAATTGCTCTTTCGTGGAACATATGTATAAAGAAGTTACCGATTACTGCCCCGGTTACGAAGCATACAATAATTCCATAATACAATACTGCTTTCTTAAAATCTTCCTTATCTTTTTTGCGAATGAAATTACAAAGGTTCTGTGTACCACTTCTCAAATTTCCTATACACATAGTTGTGGCAATGCCGTTACCTCTGATTTTTCTAAAACTTTCAACCTGTATTCCGCAGGCAAAAGATGTAAGTGAGTTGGCTATAAGGTTCATGTCAAGTGGAATAAAAGCTACGCCCACAAGTATAATTCCCTCAAATAAAACAGACACCTGTCTCCAATGTAAAAGGTCTCTTTCTTTGGCACGAACAAGCTCTGCTATGGCAATTCCTATTGCAAAAGCAAAAACCGGGAAGAAGTAATGAAGCGCTCCCCTAAGATTCCCCGCTGACAAATTTACACCAAACAGCAACATGTTTCCTGTCTGGGCATTGGCAAAAACCTGATCCCTCTGTATGTAAGAGTACGCATCCATAAATCCACCTGAAAGTGCAAGAAGTATTCCAAGTTTTATAGTCTCTGACATCTGCCTTGTCTGTTTCATAATAATCAACTCCTATAATCATTTCTAATATTATTGTATAATTATTTATATATTTTTTGCATTTCCAAATTTTTAGGATTCTTTTTTTGCATTAATATAATTCATAATAAGCTCTGCCGTCTTTTCAAAACCAATCTTACCTGTATCAAGGCAAAGCTGATATTCTTTTGCATCTCCCCACACTGTGTCAGTGCAGTATTTATGGAAAGATGTTCTTTTCTCGTCAACTTCTTTTATATACTTTTCCGCCTCTTTTTCTGAAATTCCGTCTCTTTCCATAAGATATTTTATTCTAAATTCTTTGTTCGCAAAAAGATATACTGATGTAACATCCTTGCTATCTTTGTATATTATATTAGCACATCTTCCAATAATTATGGCGTCTTTGTTTTCGGTAATAGCCTTAACAAGTTTTAATGACTTATCCATTGGCTTCGTATTTCCAAACCCCATTGCTATTCCATATAAAAGACTATTAATAGGTACTTCATTAAAAAAATTACTGTGTTCTTCAGCCTGTCCTAGCTGCTTTGCTTCTTCAAGCAATTTCTTTTTGTCAAAAAGTTCCATGCCAAGTTTATTAGCCAATATTCTTGCAACTTCGTGTCCGCCACAACCACATTGTCTTGCAATTGTAATTATCATAATATGCCTCCTATCCCCACCTCTTCAATCCTCGGTGGGATTTTTGCTTAATAGAATTTCCAAATTAATTTCTTATTAAATAAAAATCTGTCCGCCATTATTATAACTCTTTATATAAAATTTGCAAAAACAGATGCTCCTACCATTGTGCAAATTCCTGCTATTACTATTGAAAGGCTGCTCATTGCCCCTTCAATCTCACCCATTTCCATTGCTTTTGCAGTACCAATGGCATGGGAAGACGTTCCCAGAGCTATTCCCTTTGCCACAGGATTTGTTATTTTAAATATTTTGCAAACTGCCTCACCACATATGTTACCAAGAACTCCTGTAATGATTATTACCGCAACTGTAATTGTAACATATCCACCAAGTTCTTCTGAAATTCCCATTCCAATTGCTGTTGTAATGGACTTAGGCAACAATGTTACATATTCTTCATGACCGAAATTAAATATTAAAGCAAATGCAAATATACAAACCAAACTTGTAAGTACACCTGAAATTATGCCTGCAAATATTGCTACCACATTCTCTTTAAGTAATTTAATCTGCTGATACAAAGGTATTGCAAGACATACTGTTGCCGGTGTTAAAAGATAACTTAAATACTGTGCGCTTTTGTTGTAATTATCATAATCTACCCTAAACAAGAGCAGACAACATATTACAAATATTATTGAAATTAAAAGTGGGTTAAAAATGGCTGACTTAAATTTTCTTTTTAATAATAAGCCTAACTCGTATCCCATTACACTTATTACTACACCTATTGTTGTAGAATTAATTATCATCTGATTCATGTTTTTTTCTCCTCTTTATCACAGACTGGGTTACTTTTCCTGACACAGCCATTACAAGGACTGTTGACACAAAAGTAATAATTATAAGTGGAATAAGCATGGTTTTAAGCTGTTTCCAATAAACAACTATTCCTACTCCCGATGCAATAAACATTAAAGGCATTATTTCTATTAGAAAAGTTCCTGACTCTTTTACATCGTCTACTTTCACAATACCTGTCACAAGCAAAACCATCATCAGACACAATCCATAAATACTTGATGGTATTGCCAACGGAATTAAATATTTTAAGATTTCACCTATACAGGTTACTAACATAATAATCCCAAATTGTCTCATATATTTCATAATTTTCACCCTTCTTTCCACAAAACGCGACAGCCTTAACTGTCGCGTCTTTAATAATACATACTTTTTTTAATTATGTACATAGTTTTGTGGTATTAACTTAGGGCTTTTTTTGCACTTTCTAGTATTATTGTTTCCTGACTCTTTCAATTCTAATTACATAAAAAGCCCAAAACAGTTTTCCTTAGAATATCCCATGTTAAAAACACTGACTTCTTTTGTTTATTTGGATTATTTATATGCTTTATCCTTGTTAATGTTGTTTAACACTTCTGTTGTCAAAAGCATTATTGCAGTAAATATTAAAATATATACCGGGAATAATCCTATGTTAATATACTGGGCAATAAGTCCGAATAATGGTGGCATAAATGTTGTTCCCACATAAGCAAATGCCATCTGTATTCCGATAACCGCCTGTGAATTATCCGCGCCAAAGTTAAATGGTGTTGAATGAATAATTGACGGATATATTGGTGCGCAACCAAGACCTATTGTTATAAGTCCTGCCAAAGCAATAGCTGCACCCGGTATTGGCATAAATAACATTACAATACCTGCCACAATTATTACAATTCCAAGTCTTATCATATTCTTGTCGCCTAACTTGTCTGCAATAAATCCGCACAGGAAACGTCCAAATGTAATTCCTATGTAGAAAAATGCTGCAAACTTGGCTGCTATGTTGCTGTCAATGCTTCTATTTAATACAAGATAACTTGCACACCACAATGTTGTTGTCTGCTCAACTGCACTATAGCAGAAGAATGCAAATAAAATGTAGATTACCCCTTTAATATGTAATACTTCTGATAATGATTTAGCTTTTCTCTCCTGTGGTTCTTCCTGAGTTCTTTCGTTCTTTCCATTGATTACATTGTTTTCGCTGTTTTCTACTTTTTTCCATAATGGCAATGTTATAAATAATGCTGCTGTAAGTGTAAACTGAAGTACTGAAATAACACTGTAACCACCACGCCAGCCTAAACCATGAGCCATACATGTTCCTATAATATATGGTCCTATTGATGCGCCAACTCCCCAGAAACAGTGAAGCCAGCTCATATGTTTTGAGGAATAATGTAGTGCAACATAATTATTTAATGCCGCATCTACAGCTCCTGCACCTAATCCATATGGTACTGCAAGCACACATAATATTATGAAACTATGTGATAGTGAAAATCCAAGCAATGCTACTGCTGTCATTAATACACTAATAGCTGTAACTTTTCCCGTTCCAAGCTTAATGTTTAATCTGTCTGAAAACAAACTTGATATAACCGTTCCCATTGATATAATCATTGTTATAATTCCTGCTGAAGACAATGATGCATTAAGTTCGATATGCATCTGTGGCCACGCTGAGCCCAACAGAGTATCAGGCAAACCTAAACTTATAAATGCTAAATAAATAATTACTAATAATGCTGAATACATTTTTTCCTCCTTCTTTTGCATTTTCCTGCAAGTTACTTTTTAGTTTTCAGATTATATTAATTTTCTTAAATTAAAATTTTTATTCCTGAATCTGTGTTTTGGACTCTATATTTCTTTGTAGTATTTCTACTACCTGTTTTATAATTTTTTCATCTGTTTGATATTTTTTATACTCACTAATTCCCGGAAGTCCCATAAAAACGTCTGGATTTCTATATTTCATTGTGCTCTCTATAATTGTTTTTCCCGACATATGGAAGCTTTTGGTTTTTGTTCTCTTAATCAGTTCTGCAATATTATTTTGACTTACACCTGCACCAACTAATATTTCTATTCTTCCTTCCGCCTGTTCAACCAAATTTCTAATGGTTTCAGCACCTACAATGCAGTTCTGTTTTCCTCCTGAAGTTAAAATCGTATCCACACCAAGTTTTATGGCTTCTTCCATTGTTTGAAAATAATCCTTACACATATCGAAAGCTCTATGAAGCGTAATTTTACACTGACCTGCCTCTTTAATAAGTTCTTTCATCTGCTTTTCATTTAATGTTCCGTCAATATTTAAACTCCCAATTACAACTGCATCCGCGCCTTCGTTTTTAAAGTTTTCCACCTGTCTGCACATAATTTCGTGTTCATATTCTGTGTAGCAAAAATCACCGTAACGAGGACGTATCATTACGTTAATTGGAATCTGAATATGGTTTCTAATAGTTTTAAACAATTCTAAATCCGGAGTTGTTCCTCCTATAACAAGATTTGAGCATAACTCAATTCTTGTTGCTCCTCCATTATATGCGGAAATTGCTGATTCTACTGAATCAACACAAACTTCTAATATGTATTTTGACATATGATTTCTCCTATAAATTTTAACTTCGATAATTGTATCACACTTATTTATTACTTGTATATACGGCCAATCTATTTTTGTATATATTTTATCTTCTTTTTTATTGTTTTTTATTTTTCATCTTAACGACTCATATGGTACAATAAATTCTAAGGTCGGGTTTTGTATATTTTCTATAAACACCCTCAAATTTATTCTACATAATTATAGAAGAACGGAGAGAAAATGAAAAAAAATATTATAGTAATTTTGCCCATAATACTGTCGGTTATAACCGTGGCAATATTTTTTAACCTTTCGGTTAAACCTATGGATACGGCAACTAATGTTTTGGGCCAGAAAGAAACGATGAGTCAGAATGAAAATTCGAAGAAAAACACTATAGGAAACGCAGCTCAAAATAATAGCAATTCAAAATCAATTGGAAGCAACACAGGCACTTCATCCGATGAAAGCAACTCTTCAAGTTCAGGACAAACCACTACTAAAGATTCAAGTACTGTTGCAACAACCGCTCCTGCTAATACTATTAAGTTAAGTTTTGTTGGTGATTGTCTCTGTGCAACAGACGAAAATACTTCTTATGAGAATTGTTTTAATGACGTTGCAAAGGCTAAGAATCCTTCATATTTTTTAGAGAAAGTTAACTCTTATTTCTTAAATGATGACTTTACAATTGCTGACTGCGAAAATGTTTATTCAGACAGCAAGAAGTTGAAAGTTAGCGACAAGGGACAATATGCAGATCCTAATGTCCGTGCTTTTTGGTTTAAGTCACCTGCAAAAAATGCCAAAATCTTATCAGCCGGTGGCATTGATATGGTTTCTATTTCAAATAATCATATTAATGATTACGGCTTGGAGGGACATGAAGACACAAGAAAAGCTTTAGATGCTGCTAACGTTAAATGGGGCGAGGAAGGTAAGATTGTTTATTTTGAAAAGCATAATTTTAAAATTGCTGTAATTTGTGTATCTATGTATGGCGATTATGTTTTACCTACAATTCAGTCTGCCCTGAAAAAAGCGGAGAAGAAAAGTGACTATCAGATTATTTATTTTCACGGTGGAACAGAGGGGCTTCACGAGCCTGAAAGTTGGAAGGTTAACGCCTGTCACACTTTACTTGATTCCGGTGCCGACCTGATAATTGGCGACCACCCACACGTGCTACAGCCATTAGAGAAATACAAAAACAAAACAATTATTTATTCAATGGGCAACTTTATTTTTGGTGGCAACCGCCATCCCGAAAACCGCACAATCATATACCAGCACACAATAACTCTTAATTCAAATAATAAAGTATCAAAGGAAACCGGCGACATAATTCCATGCTACGTTTACACCGGAGATACAAACAACTGGCAGCCTGCGCCAATAAAAGACAAGGCTACGAAAAAGAAAGTGCTAAGTTTTATGAACGGGAAGAGAAAAAGTCCGCTGTAGATTAAATGTTGCAGAAAGTACCCCGATACGGCAAAAATGCTTTTCGGGGTACTTTTCACTTTTGCACGACTAATATAATGATTTTTTCTTGTTTAAAATTGCAAAACGTACCCCGATATATAAAAATGTGTTATTTTCGTGGTTCTTCTTTAAAAACTGTTCCCCCTGCTTGTAATCTTACGAGACATTGTTTACTTTTCCAGAGCGTTGCTCTCTTTTCCAGAAGTGTTGCTCACTTTCCGGAATCATTGCTCACTTTTCAGAAGTATTGCTCACTTTTCAGAATCATTGCTCACTTTCCGGAATCATTGCTTACTTTTTCAAAAATAAATAAGGTCCGATATTTCTACCAGACCTTTTTATTTCAAATATTCAATTATACAAATTTAATTTTGAATCAACTACTCTACAATTCAATACTTTCAATCTTCAATATTTGTATCCTATCTACTTATTATAATAAATGTGCTCTTAAATCTTCATCGCTCATTTCTGTTAAGTATGCAGGTGCAATATCTAATACTGTCTTGCATCCTTTCTGGCCTTCATCATAAAGACGTTTTGCAGCTCTTGCATAAGCGATTAATACGCTTGTTGTAAATTCAGGGTTTGAATCTAACTTTAAGCTGTATTCGATAATGTGATTATGTTCTTTGTTCATTCCTGTCTTTCCTGAACGAATTACAAAACCACCGTGAGCCATTCCGCTGTGGTTCTTTTCTAATTCTTCTTCAGTAATGAAATGAACTGTTGTATTGTAGTCTGAGAAATAGTTAGGCATTTCTTTGATTTCTTTCTCTACTGTTGCAGCATCTGCACCTTCTTCTAATACAACAAAACATTCTCTTTCATGTTTTTCTCTTGTTGTAAGTTCAGGATTTTCACCTGATCTAACTCTTTCCAAAGCACTTTCAACAGGGATTGTGTACTGCTTTGCATTCTTAACGCCTTTGATTCTACGAATTGCATCTGAATGTCCCTGGCTTACACCTTTGCCCCAGAATGTATAATCTTTTCCATCTGGAAGAATTGCATTAGCATAAACTCTGTTAAGTGAGAACATTCCAGGATCCCAACCTACTGAAATAACTGCTACTTTTCCAGCTTCCTTAGCCGCCTTATCTACTGCTGCAAAATGTTCAGGAATTCTTGCGTGAGTATCAAAACTGTCAATTACGTTAAACATTGAAGCAAACTGTGGAGTCTGTACAGGAAGATCTGTAGCACTACCACCACATAAAATCATAACATCTATCTTGTCTTTCCAGTCTGCTGCTTCATCAATATGACATACCGGAACATTTTCTGTTAAAATAGTTACATTCTTAGGATCTCTTCTTGTAAATACAGCAACTAATTCCATATCATTAGCTTCTTTAACTGCGCATTCAACACCTTTTCCAAGGTTACCATAACCTAAAATACCAATTCTTGTTTTCATTTCAGTCTCTCCTCTAATATTTTTTACTTAATCTTCTCTCTGGTTTTCACCAACTAACATAGTCTTTTAAAATTTTTCACCAAAAAAATTATAGTTTTTTTCACCCTATTTGGCAATACTTTAGCTGCATATTTATTCATTTATTATAACAAAAAAATTCCATCCTCTCCAACTATTAAGGCGCTGTATCGATATTACTTCATCGACACAGCGCCCCGTTTAGGTAAACTTAAATAATTATCTAACTCTACTATTTCTCTAGCTTTACTGATTATCTAACTTAAATAATTCTCTAACTTTACTATTTCTCTAACTTGTTATTTCTTAACTTTTATAGCTTTCTTTGAACTCCATTTTCCTTTGACTTTCTTTCCGTTACTGCCTACTTTGTATGCACAAACCTGAATGTAGTATTTCTTCTTTGCCAATTTTTTGATTACAAGTTTGTTTTTTGTAATTGTTATTATTTTGGCCTTTTTCATTTTCTTGTTTGTTGCATATCTAAGCTGATAGCCTTTTACGCCATTTACTTTTCTCCATTTTACTGTTAATGATTTCTTCTTATTGTTCTTTGCAGAAACACCTTTAACCTTTGCAGGTTTTGTTACTTTTGCGGATACCTTACCTCCAGCATTAGGATTGTCAGTTTTTGGATTTGATGGCTTATTTGTATTTTCAACAACAATCTGTTTTACAACCTGACCTTCATATAAGTCCTTGAAAGTTACAACTACTTCGTATGTTCCAACTTCCTTTACTTCATCTACTGCCTTGCCTGTTGCTTTGTTTCTGTAAGTTACTGTGTAGTATTCAGATGAAATCACCTTGTCATCTGTATCATTTACAGTTACTGTTGGAGTAATGCTGTTTCCTGTGTATTCAAAATTTGTATTTGAAATATCTACACTCTTAATCTGTTTTATAGGCTGTTTTTCTGTCTGACCGCATTTACATCTTTTTTCTATGTAACCGTCTTTTTCAGTTGTTGCCTTTGTTACTGTTGATAATGCAACATAATCATGCTTATGCTCTTCTTCAAGTTCTTCGCCTGTTGAACTTTCTCCCAATTTAACAAGATTACTTACTTGTGCACCTATGTTTTCCTCATCAATTACACCTGTATTATATAACTTGCTAAATATTGAATTGCCTTCATCATATGCGCTGATTCCACCAATATCTTCCAAACCACTTATTTTACCATTGTTAACAAGTCCTGTTCCTTTTACAGAAGAAGTATAACTAAATATTCCGCCTACATAACCATTTGATGAAATATTTCCGTTATTTATACAGTTTGTAACAGTTATACCTTCCGCATAATCAATTATTCCTGCTGCTTCTTCGCCACCAAATACATTACCATTATTAATACAGTTGCTTACTTCAGCCTCATTACTATTTTTATTTTCTATACATTGTGCGATTCCGCCTGCACTATATCGTCCATTAATGGCACCGTTATTTTCGCAGTCTGATAATTTCAAATTTCCAGAACTGTTACCAATTATTCCTGCTACTGTATCTCCTTCAATTTCACCGTTATTAACACAATTATTTATAATTAATTCATCGGCATATGTTGATCCATTAGACCCATTATATATAATACATATTCCTGCTGTATAAGTATGATTACCCTTTGCTATACTTTCCACTTTGCCTTCATTTGTACATCCTGTTATTGATGTTGTACATGGTCTATTATCTGTATTAGTAAGTCCTGCAACAATTCCTGCTGTATAACCATAAGTTGTAATGTCACCTCTGTTAATACAGTCTTTTATAATACAATTTTTAGCTTGAGCAATAATACCACCAACTACATATGCCTTCGTGGTAGCAATATTTCCATTATTTTCACATTTATCAAAAATACAATTCTCTGCCTCGCATACCAATCCTGCCACTATCTGCGTATCATTGTTGTATATAATGTCTGCATTATTTATACAATGTATAAATTCACTCGCATATGCTTCCCTTATCATAGCTGAACAATAACCGTCTATTTCAATCCTATTACCTGTAATACTACAGTTTGTAAATTTTGAATCAATAGTAGAATCTGCAAGGTAGACGCCCAAACCTCTGCCATCTTCTTTTTCTTTACATTCGATTTCAAGATTCTTTATTTCACTTACGTAAATATCATCAAATAACTTTGTTTGAGTTCCATTTGAATTAATTCCTGATATTTTATGACCATTGCCATCAAAAGTACTATTTTTCAGTGTTTTTCTTCCAATAACGTCATCTTCATCATCATAATTTTCCGGAAACTCTATATCATTTATAAGTTTTCCGCTGATTCCTGACTCTACATTTTTCAAATATGTAATTAATTGGTCAAATGTAGAAATTTCATAGTAACCGTCTTTCTCGCTTTTTACTACTTCCTCGTCAGCGCCACATTCCATACACTTGCCATCTTTAAATGAGTGCTCTAATTTCTCAATTGTTTTGCCTTCTTCAATAACTTTATGGCATATTGTGCAATATACATCTCCTGTGTAGCCTTCTTTTTCACATGTTGCTTCTACACTTTTATAATCATTTATCAAACATGAATCTATTTCTTCCGGATCCATATCATGATATGCCTTTATGACCTTATTTTCCGGCTGGTTTTCATTTTCCAAACCGCAATACTTACATTTACTGTCACCTAAATATCCGTCAGTTGTACATGTTGCCTTTACGCTATTAACTAAGACATACCTATGATCTGCATATCCATAGTCTTCATCTTCTAAAACTTTCTCATTTCCACAATTCACACATTTTAAATAACGTTTACCATATTCATTACATGTAGGTTCAATTGACTTATAATTAATGTAATTATGTTCACTGTCAGGTTCTATGTTTTCACCATGTTTTACAACTTTTCCACATAAATCACATATAACATCTCCTGTATAACCACCTTCTGAACATGTTTTAATTGCTTTATTTTCTACATGTGTTCTGTCATGTGGACAATCAATTGTTACAGTAAATTCTCCATAATCATTTTCTTGAGGCACTATAACTAAGTAGTATTTCTTATCTTTTTGAACTTTATACTTAATTGCCGGAGCACCCGTTCCTCCACCATACTCATTTTCTGCCAAATAGTTTTTAAAGCTTATATAATCGCTATCTCCTGAATAATATTTTTCAAGTTCATCCATAAGCATTTCATCGCTATAATTTGTTTCGTCAAACAAGTATCCGATGCTATTCCAATATCTTGTATTGTTACATTCAAAAATAATTTTTTCTGTTTCCGGTGCAGTATATTCTACTACCTGAATTGGTAATTTTTCTGTTATATATGAAGAATATTCTGTGCCTTTTTTAGCATTCTCTATTCTTCCACAATTAACACATACCTCATTTTCATATTTATGTTCGAGCTTTGGTATTACCTTATTTTCTTTTAATACTTTATCACATACTGAACATTTTTCTTCACCTGTTTTTCCTTCGATATAACAATTTGCTTCTCTGGCATCCACAACCTCAACTGTATGTTCACCAGGTTCCAAATTCTGTCCCTGTTCCACAAGTTTTCCACATGTATCACAAATAACATCACCTGTGTAACCACCCTCTGTACAGTCTGAAAGTGTTCTTCCTTCCCTGTGTGTTTTCTCATGAGTACATGTTATTGTTATGCTAAATTCACCTGTAGCTGTTGAATAAGGTCCTACAACAAAATAATATATCTTATCTTTCTCTAATTCTGCGGTTATTTCAGGTGCCGAGCCTACGCCATCATCATCGTTAGTATACCAATAACCTTTTAATCTAGGATCGTCTCCAGCATTATTCTCCATTTTTGCGTTAAACTGTTCTATTCCGTCTATTATAACCTGGTCATTAAAGTTTTCTTCTTTAAATAAATAGCCATATGAATCCCAATTTTTAATATTTTCACAATAGAACTTGTACTTTCCATTTTCAGGTGCCTTAAACTGTATTACCTGGAACGGATATAAATTTGTTGTTTTTGATGTATATGTTGTATCTAACTGGGCATTATTAATTCTTCCACAGTTTTTACATACATTATCTTCATATTCATGTTCAAGTTTTGGAGTAACTGTTCCCTCTGCTAATTTTATATTACAAACACTACAATATGTATCGCCTGTATAACCCGTTACATAGCAGGTTGCATCTTTAACATCTAATACTGCTTCCTGATGTTCACCCGGTTCCAAAGTCTGTCCCTGTTCCACAACTTTTCCACATGTATCACAGACTATATCCCCTGTATAGCCACCTACTATACAATTCGAAAAAGTTCTTCCTTCTATGTGTGTTTTCTCGTGAGCACATGTTATTGTTATTCTAAATTCACCTGTAGCTGTTGAATAAGGTCCTACAACAAAATAATACGTCTTATCTTTCTCTAATTCTGATGTTATTGCAGGTGCGCTATTTTTACCATGTTCATCGTCGCACTGCCAATAACCACTCAACGTAGGTATTTCTGCACCTGAATCTGCCTTTTTTGCGTTAAACTTTTCTATTCCGTCTATTATAATCTGGTCATTAAAGTTTTCTTCTTTAAATAAATAGCCATATGAATCCCAATTTTTAATATTTTCACAATAGAACTTGTACTTTCCATTTTCAGGTGCCTTAAACTGTATTACCTGGAACGGATATAAATTTGTTGTTTTTGATGTATATGTTGTATCTAACTGGGCATTATTAATTCTTCCACAGTTTTTACATACATTATCTTCATATTTATGTTCTAATTTTGTAATGGCATCCCCGGCTTCTAATGTTTCTCCACAAACTGTACAATATGTTTCACCTGTATAACCATCTAAATAACAGCTTGCTTCCCTAACCTTACGAAGCTCTTCTGACTCTGTATGTCCATTGACCGGAGTTGTTTTCCCATGTTCCAAAACCTTCTTACATGTAGGGCAAATCTTATCGCCTGTATAGCCCTCTTCTGTACATGTTGCCTCTTTTACTGTTTTTTCATCAATAACAGCCTCTGCATGTCCTCCCGGCTCTGTCTCTTTTCCGTCTGCTATCTTTTCATTACAAAAACCACAATAAGTATCTCCTGTGTAACCTCCCTGCTCACAGTCTGCAAAAGTTTTATTCTTTACAACATACTGTGATTCAGGATGAATGCATTCATTGTATTCTATGACACCTGTATTTCTACTTGACACAGTACAGTCATTCCATTTTTCTGCACCTGGACTTCTTGTGCTATCGTAAATTTCCGCTACTTTTTCATTTTCACTGTTAGGTTCACCTTCGTTCCAATTAGTGTAATTTACTTCGCTTCCATCTGCCCACAACCATTCCTGAAGGTTCTCTGCATTTCTTGTAAGTCCAATATAAGATGATGTAGTTGTTTTTCCTGTACTTGAAACCTTTGCAACTATCTCATTCTCTTCTGCTGAAGAAATACAGGCAAGGTAGCCACCGCTTTCCTTAGCTTCTGCATTTACCTGCTCGTATGTTCCCACACTACTTAACTTATAAAAATGTCCTGTTGTGGTATCATATGCCATGTTATCCATATAAACCACACTCTCATTTGTATTCTCTTCTTCCGCTGCACTTACCGGCACTTCACGTACACCAATAGTTGTTACAACCATTGCCAATGCCAATGTTGTACTTAGTAATTTTTTCCATTTTCTCCTCATATATTATCCTCCTTTTTTATCGTACCTTGTCTATTACAACATTATTATAAAAAAATAATATATAAGAAATCTATAAGCTGGCGTCCAACGGTTATTTTGTGGCGTCAAGTGGTTGTAATAAAACTCCTGAAACGATAAATTTGTTTTCGTCTGTTTTTATATTAACGTCTCCGTTGTATTTGTGAACAACATATTTTACCGACTCAATTCCAATACCGTTGCCGTTAGCCTTAGTTGTCAGAAATTGCTGATTTTTCTTTTTAATACTTCCATTAAAACCATTCTCAATATAGAAAACTATTGAATCTGAATTAGGCTTGTAGATTTTTAAATTAATATATCTTTTATTTTCCTGCACCTCATCACAGGCATCAATTGCATTCTCCAAAAGATTTCCAAACAATACTGTTAAATCTGCCTCCTTAACATTGGTTTCTTCCGGCAACTCAATATTTAACTTTAACTTTATTTTGTGAGCTTCCGCCTGCTGAACATAATATACAATCAGTGCATTTAAAGTAAAATTGGTGCAATAAACCAAAGGCTTCTTTAATGACACGTGTTCCAAATATGTTTCTATGTACTCTGTAATTTTCTTACACTCATTGTTTTCTGCCATTGTGTGAACAGCCTTCATATGATGCTTCAAATCGTGACGCGCTCTCCTTGTAGATTCCATTTGCTTCTTCATATTTTCAAAACAAAGATTTTCAATTTCAAGCTGTTTCTTTTCTTCTTCCAAATTAAGATTATATTGAAATTCAGCCATAGAATTAACAATAACCGTATAAACAACCAAAGCTCCAAGATTAATAAAAAACGTAAAAAGCATATTAACCGGGTCCATTGCTAACTCAATTGATGATTTTGTATTAAAATAAAGCCCATGATACCAGAACAGATAAAAAGTTGCCGGAATTGTCCACAAAAATCTCCAAATCTTTTTTCCCGTTTCTATATGAGCCACCCCTTTTATATACTTTTTAAAATATAAAAATAAAAGTGGAATAAAAATAAGCTGCACTATCATTGTGCATAAAGAAAAAGACCATTTGTTGTTTTCAACTGCAAGCTGTGGAAAAATATGACCTTCCACACACTTTGCACACATTACAACAAAGTTGGCAAAATTAGATACTATTAATAAAACAAATACAAGTTTTCCTACATTCTCTTTTATTGCAAGAAAATAAAATCCACCGTAGCATACTGTGCTTAGCAGTGAAAATAAAGCTTTCTGTTCCTGTGAACACATTGTTGCATATATTCCAAGAGCACTTTGAATTACCGTAAGAATAACAACGCATCCGCTTAACTTAATTTTGGACATTCTAAACTTGTCCTCGAAAGGATACAACGCCAGTCCTAAATATGGCAAAAGACTAACCATTGAATACAATATAATTTCAAACATTCTAAAAGAGGTCATTTACGTTTCCTCCTTTTCCATTAATTTTTTCATAAGAAAATCTGTATATTGCTTCTTCACTTCACCATACTTTCTTCTGCTAATTGGAACAAATTCACCATCTTTCATTCTAAATCTGTCCTCTTCGATTCCGTCAACCTGTTCCAAATTAACTATAACGCCTTTGAAACTTGATATAAGTTGAGGATATGGTCCAATTATTTTTTCAAAATTCTTCTGAGTGCATCTTATCTGCACATTCTCTCCATCTTTCATAAAAACAGTTACGTAATGTCCTGAAAAACTGGTATAGACAATAGAATTAACAGAAACCTTTCTGCCGTTGGGGAATTCCAAAATCTTAACTTCTTTGTTTTTTCTAAAAAATCTGTCAATAATCTTATTCATCCGCTGGCCGTCAAAAGGCTTAATCAAATAATCCTCTGCTCTTACCTCATAACTTTCACTGGCAAACTCATTACTTGTTGTAATAAATACAATTTTCACCTGTTCATCAGTCTTTCTAATTGCTTTTGCCGTCTCCACACCTGTTAAATCTTCCATATAAATATCCATAAAAATAATGTGGAAAAAATCTGAAGGATTCTCTCTTAGATAATTAAGCAGCTCTTCCCCACTGCTAAACTCCTGTATTTCAAGGTTCTCTATGCTTCTCTCTTCAAAGATTATTTCTAATCCGTTCTTTAAAAAATCTCTATCCAAACTGCTGTCGTCTACAATGGCAATCTTCATAACTTCTCCTATGCGATTAAGTCCTGATTATATGTGCTGTCGTTATATATAATCACTTCCGTACTATTACTTTGTAATTAATTATAACTATTCTACCACATTTTTAAAGTTAAAATCATCATCATTGCTCTTTTTAGAACTGCTGCCTGAAGCCTTCGTCGTAGTGGTATTCTTGGCTTTTTTCTTTTTTGCTTTAGTAGTTGCAGGTACAGTTGTGGTAACCGGTTGCTGTGATGTAGTTTCCTGCACGGTTGTCTGGGCCACAGTTGTTTCAGCAATAGTTGTTTCTTCTATGGCTGTTTGCGCTATAGTTTCTCCTATGTTTCCTATATTGTTACTTTCTCCCTGAGTGTTGTTTATTCTGTTAGTTATTCCATATACCGCCAACAAAATAATCATTACATTACAGGTGATTATTATTGCACCAATGAGAAGCCACTTATATTTGCTCTTTTCACTAGAAGATTCATTGGTAAGTTCCTGCTTGTTTATTTCTGAACCACCACTACTTAATTTATTACCGTTTTTTTCGTCTGTCACATAATTATAATCTATTTTTGCTCGGTTGTTTTTTTCTGCTTCATCATCCGTCAAAGCATTCTGCCCCTTAATCGAATCTGTATCTTCCATTGTTACGCCATACTGCTCAAAACTTATGCTTTCATCAGTTTGCCCATACAGATTTTCAACTAGCTTTGCCTCTTTCTCATTTACTATTGGAGATTCTTTTATTACCGGTTCAAAACCAATTGGCGTATTAAGTTCATCTTCCGTAAGATTATTTTTTGCCTCCATCAAATCTTCAAGAAACTGTTCTGTCTTTCTATATCTTTCATCAGGTTTGGAAATTGCCTTCTTTATAATTCGGGCAACTGTTTTAGGTGCACAGACCGGATTACTTAATTCTTCATATTTCATTCTTTTATAGAAAGCTCTGTCCTCATCTTCTGTTGAATATTCATATGGAAAATCAGGATAATATGGAAATCTCTTCTTGTTAAACAAATAATACAAAAGTATTCCAAGAGAATAATTATCAACTGAACTGTTATATTTTTCCTGTCCTATATAAATCTCAGGTGCTATGTAATTAGGCGTACCTTTAAGGGTTCCTGCCATAGTTGTATCGTTCATTCGCTTTGAAACGCCAAAGTCTCCCAGCTTAAAAGTTCCGTCTTTTGACACAAAAATATTGCTTAATTTTATATCTCTGTGGATAATGTTGTTTTCGTGGCAAATACTTAATCCGCTTGATATATCAATACCAATCTTTAGACCTTCTCCAACTGTCAGGTTGTTCTCCTGCAGCCACTTTGTGAGAGGTGTAAGCATTTCCATTAAAATATAAATGTTATATCTAAACTCACCTGTCTGCTCCACATCACTTTCATAATAGGAAACAATATTATGATTATCTTTTTCAGAAATCAACGAAAAAACCCTAATCTCGTTAAGAACACGATCCAATTCCTTTTTGAAATAAGAATTCGTCTTCTCCCTGTCTCCGCCCATAGAGTTTAATATTTCTATATATTCATTTTCGCCCGGTAGTGTTATAACCTTTAATGCCCTTGTGGTATTTCCTACAATGTTATTTCGCTCCACTCTATATACATTGCCAAAACCACCTGAACCTATTTTTTCCACTACCCTGTATCCAAGTATTGTTCTGCCTAAAATAGAATCCATTGTTTTCTCCCGGTTTTATCTATTTTTTTAGTGTCTTAAACTTTATTGATGAATTCTTTTGACCACGCTTTATAATTGTAGCTGTGTTAGACCATTTGCTATAAACTTTCTTAGTTTTAACCCATCTAAAAGTTCTTGCCTTAAAGCTATATTCTACCCCTGGCCTTAATGCCTTGTTAGAACTTGTTATTCCAACTATTCCACGCTTGCTTTCTCGTTTTTTTATCTTAGTAGTAGTATTGATTTTTTTGTATTTTCCATTTGCTTTTTTCATATAAACTTCAATACCGTTACTTTCATCTGATATAGTTCCCCAATAAACCTGCCATGTCTTATGTTTTCTTTTAATTTTAATCTTTGGACCTGATAATTTTATCTTTGATGAAACTACAGTAGCTGAGGACTTGTTAGTTGTAACTCTATCATCATCAACATAAGCTGCCTCAATATAGTAATAATATTTCGTTCCTATATTCACTTGGTCATCAATGATATTTGGCTCTGTGCAGACACCTATGTTTCTATACATGCCATTCTCACTAGTTGCCCTGTAGATATAATACTTCTGTGCTCCAACTATTTTATCCCATTTAACCTGAATTGCTTTTTCGCCGTAAACCTGACTGGCTGAAACAGTAGTAGTTTTTTTCACAAGTGGTTTATGGAAGATTATATAATAATTTGAAACAATATTAATTGTTCCATTTATACTTTCTCTGTAAAGCGTAATTGCATATCTTCGATTCATTTCCATAAAATTTTCCGGTTTTATAAAAAAATCTGTTGAAGTATTAATGTCTCTTATTAAACATCTGTTATCTAAATAAATACTAACTTTATCTCCAGCATTTGAAATTGCCGAACTCCATATGAATATACATACTCCTGCTCCCTTTTGATTTACATTCTCATAACAAACATTAATTCCAATATCAGATGCGGTATTCTCTGTTATTTCTCTATAATAAGTATACCTTGCATCCTCAGCTCTTACATTAGTAACACCGGTAATTACACACATTACTGTAAAAACAAACACTATACTTATTTTATTTATATTTTCCCATAATCTATTATTTCTCATAAGCACTTCCTATTATCTTATCCTTTAATGCTAACTGTTTTAGACCATTTTCCATAAATTTTTTCATTGTTAAAATAAGTATATGTTCTTGCTCTAAAACTGTATTTTTTTCCTTTTTTTAAGTATTTTTTTGAAGCTGTAATTCCAACTGCCCCTTTTTTGTTTTTATTTTTCTTTAAATTAGTAGTTGTATTTACTTTCTTATACTTCTTATTTTTCCCCTCTTTCATATATATTTCTATACCTTTACTTGAATCAGGTATAATTCCCCAATATATATTTAGAGTTTTTCTTTTCTTTTTTACTTTTATTTTCGGAATTGATAGTTCTGGCTTTTTTACTTCTACTGATGTCTTGTTTGTAGCCAAAATATCATAGTCAACGTATTTTGCCTCTACATAATAATAGTATTTATTACCGCTTTTAACATTATTATCTAAAAAATTAGTGGATGTAGTTTCACCTATCTTTTCGTATCTTCCATTTAAATTATCTGAACGATAAACAGAATAATTTTTAGCACCTATTATTTCACCCCATTCCAGTTTTACAGATTTTTTTCCGCTAAACTGTCTTGCTGAAACAGTTGTATTGTTTTTTATTAATGGTTTGTACAACGTAATGTTATTAACAACACTATCGCCTATTTGTCCGGAAGGACTCATTGTATATATTGTTATAACATGCTGACGATTCAGTTCTTTAAAATATTGTAATGGAATAAAGATATATCTATATGCCCTTCCAGTTGAATCTTCCAGATAATATGAACACATTCCCTGTAATAATAGTGCATTGTCCATATAAACAGAAAATGAATAATTAGACTTTACATTCCAATAATAAAATGATAGATACAAATAAACTCCCGGTTCATATCCTTGTGTTTCATCAAAGTAAACTCTTAAATATCCAAGATGTGTATAACTTTCTGAGCCATATGTTTTATGCTTGCATTCCAATTTATATCTTAAGTCCACCCCTTCATCTGCCTTAACTTCTTCCGGCATAATACTTCCAACACAAAATAATGCAATAACAACAATAACTATTCTACTTATTTTCTTCCATAAACAACTGAAGTATTCCATAATTGTCATCCTCCAAATCAAGTGATTGTAATGTATCCTTAATATAATACTGTACCTCTTCCTGTATTTCCTCAGAAGTTTTTAGTCCTGTTAGCTCAACAAGAAGATTTTTACACTGTTCTTCTATATGTGGATTGTCGGAATAAGCACTTACAAGCGCCATATGATTAGTCTGATATGTGGGATTTGCCACATCAAGATTAGACAACACATAAAGAATTATACATTCTATCTTGTCCTTTGGACAAAGCTTCTCCATATTGGCATACCATAACAACTGGTTTATTTCAAGACAAGACATATTAAGCTTAATACCTAAAGCCATAAGGCGCTGTCTGTTGGGAACTTCGCCCCAGTTTTTAAGATTTGAAATCATCTTTTCAAATCCTTTATCAAGCTTTTCATTTTCAATCAGGCTGTGATAAGAACCTCCTAAATTTTCCGCTTTAACATAGGCTTCAATATAATCAATCAGCTTATAATAACTGTTTAAATATTCTACTTCATTCTTTCTTACAAAATCCACCAGTTCCTTTTCATTAGAAAAACCAATAATTTTCTTTTCTATATCCATTGTACTATTAGGTGAATCTGCAAGAAACTTTCTTTTATTTTTTGTTTTCAAAATATCAAGGAAATTGACTTTAATTTTCTCATATTCGTCATATGGATTTATGCTTTCGTCCTTTGGATAATGGGAAATTATATAAATACAAATGGCATCTTCCAATGACTTAGAATAAAGTCTTGGATACTTGCCGTATCTTTGAAGTACAAAATTAATCTCCTGTAGATTATATCTTAGACCCATACCAAACTTTATAAAATTCTCTCTTGATTTAGGCATACAGTTGTTTTTTACCCAACCTTTAATTGTATTCTTGCTAAAACCACATTTCTTGCCTAGTTTTTCATATGACAGTCCATTGGTTAACATAACATTATTAACGTAATCCCTCCAATTAGAATAATATGGACTGTATTTGTTCAAAATCTGTTTTAATTCATCTATTTCTTCACAGTTAATTACCTGAAAATACATATCTGTAGTGTTTATGTGCTTCATCCTGTCTCCGTCCTGTATATTAGTTTTCTTTCTGCTCCGTATATCTGTTCCGTATATTAGTTTTCTTTTTGCTCCATTGCTTGGATTCTTCTATATATCCTTGTCGCTGTAGGATTTCCTTTATCCATAGCTTTCCTATACCAGTATTCAGCGTCTTCCATATTGGCTGTTCCAAGTTTTCCTGTCTGGTATAAAATCCCAAGATTTAAACATGCCACATCATCCCCCTGCTTTGCCGATTTAAGCAATAATTGTTCAGCTTTATGTATATCTTTGTTTACACCTTTTCCTTTTTGATAAAGATAGGCAAGATTATTAAGTGCCTTAGTATAACTACCTTCTGCTGATTTTTTGTACCATTCTGCTGCTTTAATGTAATCTTTTGGAACTCCTTTTCCTTTGTAATACATATAGCCTACCACATATTGGGCTTTTTCGTCTCCCTTTTTTGCATTTTCAATATTACTTTGAAAAATTAATTTGTATTGCTGATTCTTCTTCCTGCTATGCTCAATCTGTTCAAGGCACTCCCTGTTAAGCTGCTCAATAGACTGTTCCTTAACATCAATATTAATCCCGGTACCCAGTCCATTGGCAACCTGCTTTACAAGCCTTGAAATCTCATAAGCTTCATTGTTAATCATTACCTGATTCTTAATCAAATCAAAAAGCAACAACTTGCCCTTTCCACTTCCATCAACGCACAACTCTTCATTGTTAACAAAAATATTTAACTTGGAAAGCCTGCTTTTCAAATACTTTGCGCTCATTCCAACATCATACATAATCTCATAAAGGTAAATCTTCTTTTCTTCCTCAGTCTTGTTCTTTAGCTCATCTCCACCATCCAAAACCAAATCAACTAACTGATTCACCCTTTCCGTCACTATGTAAATAATAATTCCGTCCTCAACACTTTCCTCATACATACTTGTGCATTGAATAAGATTAGAGCTGTTGCTGCTTTCTCCATAAAGCTGCTTTACCATATTCTTTAAATGAAGTTCATCCTTCTCTAAATAAATAACAACCAATGATTTCGGCAAACCGTCCCCATCTTCAATCTTAAAAACAACAACACCATTGTTCCATGAAGACTGTTCAATCATAGTTAAATTGTTATGCTTTAGGTATGTATCAATGCTTTTTGTTAATGCGAATTGATTCATGGGGACTCCTTTCTTTGTGTATTTTTATGGTAGTTCTATTGTACCATATGTGGAAGATAAAGTATTGTTGGAAAAAGGATTTCCCGGAATGCAGGAAACCCTTTTCTCTTTCTTCATTTATTATTTAAGACGATTTACAACCTTATATGCATCATCCAAAGTGGTATTAATCTCTTCTTCATTAATTGTATTCATCTCTTCTTCATTTTCCGAGTTGTTAACTAAGTTAACTTTGCACATCTTATACAATAATTAAAAAAAATATTTTATTCCTCCTTTTAATTATCTAAATATGAATTAATTTGTTCTACTATTTGTTCAAAACGTTGAATATAATTGTCTTTTACAAAAAAGTAAATATCACTTGAAGCATAATTTACCATACTCAACAATTCCTTTTTCATATCCTCTACTGCTTGGTAACAATCATATCCATCAAAACTCTCAACGTACACTGTCACCTCTTTAAAATCACCAAAAAGTGTTTCAACATAATCTGTATCTTTATCAATATCAAGTTTGTCCTTATAATATGAAAACGACTTAAATTGATATATATCACTTGCACTTTTAACTTTATAATCAAAGAAATCACATATTTTCTCTTTATAATTGTCACGCATATCCAATAAATCTTGTATATCTATATTAAATTTGTTTACGTTTACATAATCCAAAATTTTATTTATATCACTTTCAATTACTTTTCCAAATTTTTCAACTATTTTATTCCCAACATAATTATTTGATTCTCTCTCAATAAAAGAATTTCTCTTTGTTATATATGGCCATAAAAGATATGCATAAGCATCTCTACACTCGTTTTCCTTTCTAAAAATCTTTTCTCCAATATCCATATCAGGTTCAAACCACATATCCACCTCCCATTCTTCTAACTCATAATCTTCAATTTTTGTTTCTATTTCCAAAACTGGATATTTTCTTTTTGGTTTTTTTAAGATTTCCTGATCATATATTTCAATTATTCCCTCTTCACCTGATTCCTCAATTATTTCTTTAACATAATCTTCTATCTTCGCCTTTGCTCTTGGACTTAGAGAAAAATAATCTCTATATGTTTCCACACATTCTGTCTGAAAATTAATTGCCATAAATTCATAAACTGTTCTATATATAATCTTCTGTTTTTTTACAGTTTCAATTTCATCAATATCATCTGGTTCAGCATCTATCGAATCCAAATCCTTTTCAAAATATTTCGCTAACAATTCTATCATTTGTTTTTGATAGTCATTCATTCCATACTCTTCTACTATCTCTATTAAAAACGAAAAAATTACATTCTTCTCTTCTTCTTCTAATTTTGATATATCATATAATTCCGGATATTGAATTTGATTCAACCTATCATCATGCTCTTGGGCAATATCTATCAAACTATCCACATCATTCTGTATGCAATCGCTTTTATGTTTTATACTTCTTTGTATATTATTCAAAAACTTCGCATGTTGATTAAATTTTTCCTCAAAAGGTTGTGCTCCTGCTACCATTCCCTCTTTAAAAGCTTCCATTTCTTTCTTTTTACTCATATTCCTTTCCTCCTATAACAGTATTGAATCTAAATCTCCCATAACAACATCTTTAAATCCTTCTTTTATGAATTCCTTTTTTATTTCGTTTTTAAATTTTCTGTCATTTAATATTCTATATACCGTAATTAAAAATCCACCAACATCTAAATTCCCCAAACTTTTTGTTATCGCTCTTTTATTTATTGTCTCTATTCCAGCCAATGTGCTAAATGCCACACAAATAACATTGCTTAACGAAGATATAATGTTTGAATATCTTATTATTTTTCTTGTTCTAACCATATATAATTTTTTACTTCCATCTATACTTCTATCGTAAAAAAGCATATGATAATAACCAACTAAACTATTTATAAGTTCACAAAAAACAGCCTGTTCTCCAAACTTAATCGCATTTCCAAAATCTAATCCCCATGTTGCTAAACTTTGGGCAGTTTCAACTGATAACGCTGAAATTCCCGGTAATGGAAGACTTGATGTGCTCTGTACATCTGATGCCAAATGGACAACTTCTTTAACCAAAGAATATGCAATCTTTTCTTTTCCTTCTTTTCCCTCAAATAGTATTGCATTTTTTGTATATTCAAACACCTTATATGTATTAGCTCTATATGCTATTTTGTCCAATGACCTATTTAACTGATTTTGACCTGTTATGATATGATACGATTCAAAGCCGGGATTTATTGTAATTGTACTTGTTGCAATATTCGCTGTTCCAAATATCAATCCTAATAATGGATCATGCCCCAAAGTTTTTATTCTATGATTAAGGCCACTTAATCCCAAATCAAATTTTTTTGCCCCAAAAACCGTATCAAAAGGAACCGGTGAACTTATTATTTCCTGTAAGCTAGGTTGATAAAATCTATGTTGTCTCAACGATTTTTCTTTTATACCTCCCTTAACTTTTTTTGCTGCTGTTTTATCATCCGTCCTTTTATTTAACGCGTTTAAAATCAATTGTCTAGTACATTGCATTGCAACAGCAACAAACAAAATTTCAACATCAAATTTTGTTAACTTTGTTGCATTTGTAAATTCATCATCCAAATCTCTTATTATTGTTCCTGCATTTTTCGAGATCTTCGCAACCCTCTTTGCATCATCTGATAATACTTTTAGTTTATCTGCTTCATTATTGTATTCCTCAAATGATTTTTTTGAACTTTCTCTTAATTTATCAAATCTGTTCATATACAAATATTTTCCTCTATATGTACTATTGTTCTATCCCATTGTTTCAACTTTATCCCCCTGGCTTCTCAACCACATATCAATTCCCTTACCAAATACTTCTGCTTTCACAATGTAGTAGCCTTTTCCTTCTTCTAATATCTGCGCTGTTGGAAGTCGGTCAAGTATTGCATCAATATCGTCGCCTGTATACTTGAATTTTACGTTTCTAAGTTTGCCACCGTACATAAACTGAATTCGTTTTCTAAACTCTCCCTCTTCGAATCTGTTTCTGTATGGTATAAAGAATTTCTCATCTAATATTTTAAGCTCTCTTATTCGATCAATTCTGTATATTGTTGGGAACGAATCATTTAAAACTTCAAAATCTTTTTTGATTTCTTCATCACTGATGAATGCCGTTACATAAAAATAGTATTCCGAAAACATTATTGCCACCGGCTTTAATTTTCTTTCTACTATTTCTTTTGTTCCTGCTTTTTCATATTTAATATGGATGTATTGTGATTTTCTGATTGCCTGTCCAATATCCCACATTGTGTCCAAAAAGCTAACCTTATGCCTTGGTTCAATATAATGAAATCTTTCATTTTTTATTAAATCAAGAATTTCTTTCTGATTATTTTTAGTAACACAATTTTCAATCAGCTTATTCAGAATTTCTATCATATCTGTTTTTAGAAGTGCCCTGCTATCAAGTAATATCTTGCAGATTGCCAACATTTGACCATTAGTCAATTCCGTCGGATTCTGTTGTTCCAGACAAAATCCTTTCTTCGCTCTATCATAAATAACATTATTTATAATTCCTGTTCGCCCTACTTCTGATTCCATAAAACTTCTTATATCATCAATGTCTCTCTGAATACTTCTCTCATTTACTCCATAATTATTAGCTTCCTCAACCTTGCTAACAATTTCACCACTGACTAATTTTTTATATATACCAAGAACTCGTTGTATCTTATCAGTGCTTTCACGCTGCATATTCATTCCTCCATTTTTTTGTTTATAAGAATTATACAAATTTGCATAGACACATATTGTCACTCTAGGCATATACAACAAATTTTATTCATAAATCTCATTGATTTTTTTCAAATATTAACCTAATTCTTAAATATGTGTTTTATTTTTGAGCTCTGATATAATTTTACCACTATGGAATGGTCGTTTTTTTCACAAACTGACCCCTTGTTTTTCCACAAAAAAACAGCCGCACCACTGAAGAATTGCTTCACTGAATCGGCTGTCTTTTATTTTAGTATTTTATTTTTCTAGCTTTCTTTATTCATCCAAAATTTCAGATATCTTATCTATGTTATACAGAGGAATGTTTGTCATCCAATCCTGCTGCCTGAAATCTGACATGGATGTTCTCACCGCTTATTTTGGCTTATACTTATCACAGAAAGCCTTTAGGCTCTTAGCTTACAAATTTTCCCATCTCTTCGATTTGTCCCATATTTTCGGTAACGTACCCCAAATTTTGCCATTTCTTGTTTTTTTGTGGTACGTTTTCAACTTATGTAAACTTGTTATGTCACATATTCTTGCTTTAAGCTCGCTATTGTCACATATTGACTTATCCTTAGATTGTTATGTAAACTAATATGTTACTTATACTAGCTATGTTGCAAAAAATGTACCCCAAAAATTCAATATTTCTGAATTTTTGGGGTATTTCTCAATATACCAAATATTTTCTTGATTTTATGTAAACCAGTTTTTCTTTAAATTCCAGGTTTATGGCATTATGTAAACTGGTAACTTTTGTCTCAACAAGAAGTTGTATTGAGATTTTTTATCAACCAATACCGCCCAGTACTGCTCCGGCTACCAAAGCAATAAAAGCAAGTGGTACTAAAACATACTTTCCAAGTGGCACAAACCATGGACCGATATTCTTATCTCTTCCCTGATTAACCGCATTAACCGCAAAGTCTTTTCCTGCAACCCAGAAGAACATAATCGCCGCAAGCATTGCTCCCAGTGGACAAATATAAATTGAAACTGCATCCATCCAGCCTGAAACAATTCCCTGGATAACTAATGCTACAATGCAACCTACAACGGCAATACTTCCAACTGCCACAGGTCTTTTGAACCCAAATCTTTCTTCCAATGTTGCCACAGGTGCCTCGTATAAATTAACAAGTGAACTCATTCCTGCGAACAATACGCATATGTAGAAAACAATTCCAACAATCTTGCCACCCGGCATACCGTTAAACACGTTAACAAGGTAGATAAACATTAATCCCGGTCCGCCTGATGAAAGCTCTGCTCCACCAACTGCCATTCCCGGAATAATTACAAATGATGCAAGAAGGGCTGCCAATGTGTCAAAAATAGCCACATTTCTTGCTGAACTTACCACATCTTCTGTTTCACTTAAATATGAACCGTAAATAACTGTTCCATTGCCTGCAATTGATAATGAGAAAAATGCCTGTCCAAAAGCATAAATCCAAAGTCTTGGATTCAGCAATCCCTTAGGATTAATTGTAAAAATATACTTGTATCCTTCGCTTGCTCCCGGAAGTGTAAAAATATAAATTCCAAGTCCAAGAAACAACGCAAACAATAAAGGCATCATAAACTTATTGGCTCTTTCAATACCTCCGGCAATACCAAATGCCATAATCACTGCTGTAACAATCACCGCAATTACAAGCCAAGTATTGTTTCCGAAAGCTGAAGCCGTAGTTCCAAACATACCGCCTATGACATCCATATTCTTTCCCATTCCTGAAAGCTGACCTGATATTGCAAGGAATGCATATTTAAAAATCCATCCTACAACAACTGTGTAGCCAATAGCCAATGCAAGAGAACCAATTACAGGCAGTAAGCCCACAATCTCTCCTGACTTCTTCTTGCCTGTGTGCACCTCAGTACACTTTCCAAAAGCCTTAATAGGACCGCCCTTAGCCGCACGTCCCAAAGCCATCTCTTCAATAAGTCCAGTTGAACCTATCAAAATTACAAACAAAACATAGGGAATCAAAAAAGTCATTCCTCCCCAGTCTGATACCATATATGGGAATCTCCAAATATTCCCCATACCTACGGCAGAACCAATACAGGCGATAACAAACCCAGTTCCGCTCTTAAAACCGTCCCTCGTTTTTTCCATTAAATAAATATCCTTTCTACTCGCTATATGAAACCTATTGTATCATATTTACAATGTAAAGTCTTACATTATTTTAGAAATGTATTTCGAAATATTCTTTTAAATTTTTAAATATACTTATAAAATTATTTTTATATACTTGTGATTTATGTTATTATTAAGTTGTATGGATAAGTGTCTTTTTTATCTTTACCCCAAATATTAAGGTGATTTGATATTCTAACCATACATAATAATTTATACAAAAGAAGAAGTATGTGCTATGAAAAAATTTTTATCAAAGAACATTGCATTTCTTACTGTTCTAACAATGACAAACAAGAAAACAAAAGTTGTAGAAACATTAAAATTCGACTATGCCGACTTTGGTGATTACGACCTAGATATCTATTAAAATTTATTATTACATATTACAGAAAGGGTGCCTAATATTTGCAAGGCACCCTTTCTTTGCATCTCTATTAATCAAATTTCTGCTTCTATAAACTTACGTGATAAATAATTGTCGGGCGCCACCTCAAAGCATACTGTTGAACCAAAATGTTTCCGTGGATTGGCTTCCATCTTCGGACACGATGTCATCGCTTACTATTATCAAATTATCATAATTGACACTGTTGTCTTCTGCTGTAATGTTCTGTGGCATTATTAACATTATCAACGTCAGGCTTAAAATTATAACTACCCATTTTTTATTCATCACATATACCTCCAAATTTTTATTATATTTCCCATTATTTTCACATTCCCATTTATGTGCTGATTTGCAAAAATAATGTACACTTAATTTTATTCTTTAACAGAATTTATGTTAAAGAATAAAAAACCGATAAGGTATGTTTAGTATTACACATTCCCTTACCGGTTAACAAGTTGACATATGTCTCATATTTAATTTTAGGCTGTTTTTACTGCTATAATTACTCCCAACTATACTATATCTAATATTTCTTTAAAATTGTTTAACTTGTATGTAGTTTTGTTATACTTTGATGCTTCGCCTAACCCAGCTGAATCAAAAATAATTCCTTTATATTTTTTCATTTTGTACTAACTCCATTCCTGTTTTAAGTACACGAAGTACTCTCTCTACTGCATAGCATAAATATTTCTCTGCATTGTCCATGGCATTATTTAAAGAAATAATGTTACACACAGAAGCTTCCATTCCGCTAACTCCCATACTATACAATTGATTAATTTCTTCTCCTAAACTTCCTGAAATAACCAATACCGGAACATTATATTTCTTACATTTTCTTGCAATTCCATAGATAACCTTTCCACATGCTGACTGGTAATCCGTCTTACCTTCTCCTGTAATAACAATATCCGTACTATCTAATTTTTCTTCAAAATTATTTAACTCAAGTAACACATCTATGCCTGATTGCATCTTTCCATTTAAAAATCCATATAAAGCGGCACCAAGTCCTCCTGCAGCACCTAACCCTTCAATTTCTTCTATTGAATGTCCCAAATATTCTTCCAGAATTTTTCTATAGGAAATCATTCCTTTTTCCAGCTTTTCCAACTTTTCTTCTGTACCACCTTTTTGTGGTCCATAAACGTATGTTGCACCTTTTTCACCTGTTAGAGTATTAGTCACATCACACATGACAATGGTTTCGACTTCAGAAATTTCTTTTATAGCAAAGGTATCATCTATAGTTGCAATTTTTTCAAGATTTTCTCCTATTCCTGACAATTCATTTCCTTCCGAATCCAAGAATCTATAACCAAGGGCTATCATTGCACCTATTCCTCCATCATTTGTAGCACTACCACCTATTCCTATATAGATTTTAGTACAACCGTTTTCAATTGCATGCTTTATGAAAATTCCAGTTCCAAAAGATGTTGTAATCATAGGATTTTTTTCTTTTTCGTCAATTAACGTTAATCCTGAAGCCTGCGCCATTTCAATAACTGCAATATTACCTTTTCTAAGATAATATCCCTCTATTTTTTTACCTAAAGGATTCACTGTATCAATTACTATTTTGTCATATCCATTGCCACCTTCACCATAAATAGCTTCTAAAGTTCCTTCTCCTCCATCAGCGATTAACATTTTTTCACAAAAGCTTTTTGGAAAAATTTCCTTAACTTTTGATTCAATAATATTATTAACCTGATTAGAAGATAAACTTCCTTTAAACGAATCTGACGCTATAATAAATTTCATTTTGTTTCTCCTTTAGTTCTAATTTTAATATGCAATAACCACTTTATTCTGATAAATATATTCTTTTTATTAGTTTTTTGAATTTTTCTATATAGTCTTCTACACCTATCTTTTCATCTAACTTAGTGTATTCTTCAAATTTATTTGATTTGATTTTTTCTATACAATGCAATGTTATATTAAATGAAAAAATCATTTGATATCATAACAAAAGTTATATTATTCTCTTCTTATATGTGCATATAATCCCAACTATAATGATAGTTATGTAATAAAAAATAGTACGAGCATTTTTAATTTTATCAGCTATCATAATTCTGTATGCCTCCTTCTTCCATGAGATTACAGCAAACGTAGTAGTAATGTCTATCAAAAGGCTTTTACATATTAGATAAAAGCATGTAAAATTTCTTTTACATAGCTTAATTGCGGTCT
>ERZ826051.746-NODE-746-length-34773-cov-3.470361_pt1 | contig 34773 bp, 37 predicted proteins | sample MGYA00519928_ERZ826051 | MGnify/ENA primary metagenome ERZ826051 (study PRJEB31778, sample SAMEA3449219) | human gut metagenome | biome: human gut; feature: human-associated habitat; material: faeces | place: United Kingdom | collected 2010/2012 ...
CTCCAACAGAGATTAAACAAACGATACTTCGTCATCCGACAAAATTATTTCAAAGGGGCTGTGCCAATTCTCTTGTCCCGTACTTGATACAGGAACAAGGGAATTGACACAGCCCCTTTTACAACAGAAAACAACACATATTTTTGTAAAAAAGATGATCCGGATAAAATATTTTCCACTAAACATTATTTATATTGAAAATATTATATATCTTTGTACCCATCAATAACATATAAGAATATGGAACCAATTTGTGCGATCAAAGATATATACAAAATTTTATATCAGTTCGAGAAAACCTTTGCGGAAGTACACGATATTACGATCAACGAGGCCATGTTGCTCTGCTGCCTGAAAGACGGAGAAACGAAATCGGCCGGTATGATCTGTGAATATATAGGCCTGTCCAACTCACGCGTTTCGAAAGTCATCACAGCCGTAGAGAATAAAGGTTATATCCGCCGCAACATCAACAAAAACGACAAACGGCAGATGTTCTTCTCCCTCACCCCTAACGGAAAAGAGAAAATACAGAAGATGATGAATGCAGAACTGTGTTTCGACGAATTGTTCGAGAAACTGAAAACTTGTATGGAAAAAGGTTAACCCCTTTTTTACCTCAATATTTTCTATTAACAAATATGTATAATACAAATAATACTTTTACAACATGAACTACCTGATTATCGGAGGAGTAGCCGGAGGAGCTACCGTTGCAGCACGTCTGCGCAGAATGGATGAAAAAGCCAATATCGTCCTGTTCGAACGAGGAAAATATGTATCGTATGCAAACTGCGGTCTACCTTATTATATAGGTGACACGATTAATAACCGGGAAAAGCTATTCGTACAGACAGTGAAAGGTTTCACTGATCGTTTCCGGATCGACATCCGCACAGAACAAGAGGTAACCGCCATCCGTCCGGATAAAAAAGAAGTGGAAGTCAAGAACCTATCCACTGGTGAAATTTACACCGAAACATACGACAAACTGGTACTTTCACCGGGAGCCGAACCGCTCCGACCGGGTATCGAAGGGATCGGAAGCAAGAAGATATTCACTCTCCGCAATGTGCCGGACACCGATACGATCAAGAATTACATCAATATCGAAAAGCCGAAACGCGCTATCGTTGTGGGGGGAGGCTTTATCGGACTGGAAATGGCGGAAAACCTGCACGATTTGGGTATCCAGGTCGACGTGGTGGAAATGGCTAACCAAGTAATGGCTCCGTTGGACTTCTCGATGGCGGCAATCGTACATCAGCAACTAACCGATAAGGGAGTCGGGTTACATTTGGAAGATGGTGTCAGCCGCTTTGAAGAAAAAGACGGTGGTGTGACCGTACACCTCCGTAGTGGCAAACAGATCGCTACCGACATGGTTTTACTGAGCATTGGGGTACGTCCGGAAACCAAACTGGCAAAAGAGGCCGGACTCGCCATCGGAGAACGGGGCGGTATTGCCGTAAACGACTATATGCAAACTTCCGATGCCGACATATATGCCCTCGGCGATGCCACGGAAGTAAAAAATCTCGTTACCGGACAGCCCTCTCTCATCCCTCTGGCAGGACCAGCCAATAAACAGGGACGCATCGTGGCGGACAATATCATATTCGGTAATAAAAAGAAATATGCAGGTTCGATCGGAACTTCCATCGCCAAAGTCTTCGACCTGACAGTCGCCGCCACCGGTGCTAATGCCAAGCTGCTACAACGGAACAACATTCCCTACACCTCTTCTTATACACACGGAGCGTCGAATGCCGGCTACTACCCCGGAGCTGTTCCGATGTCGATTAAAATTCTGTTTGATCCGGAAAACGGCAAACTCTTAGGCGCCCAAATAGTTGGCTTCAACGGAGTAGACAAACGCATCGAAATGCTGGAACAGGTGATCCAACGAGGAGGAACCGTCTATGACCTGACAGAGCTGGAACATGCATACGCTCCTCCTTATTCGTCAGCAAAAGATCCGGTAAACATGGCTGGATTCGTAGCTGAAAACATATTGAAAGGAAAATCGAAAATCATCCAGTGGCGCGAACTCGCCGAACTGCCTGCCGACACAATCCGGATCGATGTCCGTACGCGCGACGAACACAAATTAGGATCGATCCCCGGATTCATCAACATACCGGTTGACGAGCTGAGAGAACACCTGGACGAACTGCCGAAAGATAAACTGATCGTTGTCAGTTGTGCAGTCGGACTTCGTGGCTATTTAGCCTACCGCATCTTGGTACAGAACGGTTTCAAGAATGTGCGCAATCTATCCGGCGGATACAAGACATGGAGTGTGGCGACCGCCCCTGTCAAGGAGGTTGCTCCCTGCAATCCGGGATCATCGGAAGGTGCAAACTGTGAATGTTCCGCTATCCCCACACTGAAGGTAGATGCTTGCGGACTGATGTGCCCGGGTCCCGTAATGCAACTGAAAAAGAATTACGAAACACTGAAAACCGGCGAGCAACTCCAGATAACCGCTACCGACCAGGCGTTCGGTAAAGATGTCGCCTCTTGGTGCAAAGTGACAGGTGCCGAACTGGTTGCGCTGGAAAACAAGAACGGAGTCGTTGCCGCCACCATCCGCAAACAAGAAAAGACAGCCCCCCACGCAAGCGTGCAGAATAATGCCGATAACAAGACACTGATCGTATTCAGTGATGACTTGGATAAAGCGCTGGCCTCTTTCGTCATTGCCAACGGAGCAGCTTCGACCGGCAAAAAGGTAACGATGTTTTTCACCTTCTGGGGATTGAACGTAATCAAGAAGCAACAAAAACCGGCCGTCTCCAAAGATATTTTCGGCAAGATGTTCGGCTGGATGCTTCCGGCACACAGCGGCAAGCTCAAACTATCTAAAATGAACATGGGAGGTGCCGGTAGCTGGATGATGCGCCTTATCATGAAGCAAAAGCGGATCGACAGTCTGGAAAGCCTGATCCAACAAGCCGTAGACAACGGCGTGGAAATGATTGCCTGCACCATGAGCATGGATGTGATGGGCGTGCAAAAAGAAGAGTTGATGGACAATGTTACGCTGGGCGGCGTAGCTTCTTATCTCGAACGAGCCGAGGAAGCGAATGTAAACCTGTTCATCTAAAAAGACATTATTACAAAAAAGTCAATCTTCATGGCAACAAAGACGGTCGTCGCAGAAATGAAGATTGACTTCCCCTATAATGACGACCGTCTTCGTGCTGATGAAGTCAACCTTCGCGGCAACGAAGACGGTCGTGTTTTTTTAATACGAATATTTACTTAATCATATCAAATCCCGTATACGGAACCAACGCCTTCGGAATGCGGATGCCTTCGGGTGTCTGATTGTTTTCGAGTAAGGCTGCAACGATACGCGGCAAAGCCAATGCACTTCCATTCAGTGTATGGCAGAGCTGTGTCTTTTTGTTTTCGTCGCGATAACGACATTTCAAGCGGTTCGCCTGGTAATTGTCAAAGTTAGAAACCGAGCTTACCTCCAACCAGCGTTTCTGGGCTTCCGAATAAACTTCAAAATCGAAACACAGAGCAGCCGTAAAACTCATATCGCCACCACAAAGACGTAAAATACGGTAAGGAAGTTCCAATTTCTGAAGCAGACCTTCCACGTGATCCAACATTTCCTGATGAGACTGTTTGGAGTGTTCAGGTTTATCGATACGAACTAATTCCACTTTGGAGAACTCATGCAAACGGTTCAGTCCGCGCACATCTTTTCCGTATGAGCCGGCTTCGCGACGGAAACACTGCGTATAGGCACAATTCTTGATCGGCAACTGCTTTTCGTCGAGGATAACATCACGATAGATATTAGTGACCGGGACTTCGGCTGTCGGGATCAAATAAAGATCATCCACTTCGCAATGATACATCTGTCCTTCCTTGTCAGGCAACTGGCCCGTACCATAACCGGAAGCAGCATTCACAACTGTCGGCGGCATAATTTCCGTATAACCGGATTTACGGGCTTCATCCAGGAAGAAGTTAATCAGCGCACGCTGCAACTGTGCACCTTGTCCTTTGTAAACCGGAAAACCGGCACCTGTGATCTTCACACCCAAGTCAAAATCGATCAGGTCATATTTCTTTGCCAATTCCCAATGAGGCAATGCGTCTTTCGGCAGTTCAGTTTCCATACCGCCCATCTTTTCCACCTTATTGTCATCAGCTCCCACACCTTCAGGAACTTCATCGTAAGGAACATTCGGGATTGTATAGAGCAAATTCTGCATATCTTCGGCCGCCTGATCCATCTCAGCCTGGATAGCTTTATTGGCTTCCTTGATCTCGGCAACACGTTGCTTGGCAGTTTCGGCCTCCTCTTTTTTACCTTCTTTCATCAGCATACCGATGGTTTTCGAAGTCTGGTTCACCTCTGCCAGGTTTTTATCTAATTGATTTTGCGCACCACGTCTTTTATCGTTCAATTCGATCACTTTTGCGATGCTTTCCTGTGCACCTTTAAAGTGTTTCTTTTCCAGACCACGAATCACCCGGTCTGTCTCTTCCGTAATTACTTTAAGCGTCAACATACTTTAATGATGTTTTTTTATTTGAGTTGCAAAGATAAGCAAGATTTATGATTTATCATCGACGCATAAATCATAATTCATAATTCATAAATCACAAATTCTTCACCCGCCCGCCTGTAAGCCATGACCGGACATAATAAGGTTCACTCAGGCTGCTGACAATCACGCCACTCGAAGTGCTGGTATGAATAAACTTTCCGTTTTTCAGATAAATACCAACATGATTGGGCACTTTCTTCCTTCCCTTGCCTGTCCGAAAAAAGACCAGATCGCCTTCCTTCAGGTTGGCACGATTGACTTTCTTGCAATTGTGCTTCAGCATATCGGCCGACGAACGTGCTAACTGCTTTCCATACACTTCACGAAATACGATCGCCACAAAACCGGAACAGTCCACACCTTTCTTTGTCAACCCTCCCATCCGGTGAGGGACACCTAACCATTTGGCTCCTTCATTGTACAAAAATATATTATCATCCGGAGTCAGACGAACACCATAGAGGCGAGAAAGTTCTTTCGGTCCCTTGAAATCTGCCGGCAAGGCTACACGCTGTTTCTTGCTGCCACACGACGTAAGCGTCAAAACAAACAACAGTATCCAAAAGAAAAACAGGTTATATTTTTTATGAATCATAACGATTTTGCATGTTAAGAATATGTTCTACAAATATAGTATATTCCTACGATAATTCTTACCCTCTCCATCAATCCCAACAGGAGGTAGAGACTTCTTCCTCACACGCATATCCAAACGCCAAGTCTTCATCATCATAGCCAAAGGCGAATAAAGAACAAACTATTCGGATGCCTCCAACATTTGTACAAAGTATGTCAAAACTTCTTAATTAAAAAAGCGGTACCCCCTTTCGGAGATACCGCTTTCCTTATCTTAAAAATGTCTTCCTTATGCTTCTGCTACCACTTCTTTTACAGAAACGAAAGAACGGTTTTCTTTGCCTCTACGGAAAGTTACTACGCCATCAACCAATGCATACAACGTATGATCTTTACCGATACCTACGTTTTCACCCGGATGATGAACTGTTCCTCTCTGACGAACGATGATATTGCCAGCTTTAGCAACTTCGCCACCGAAAAGCTTAACACCTAATCTCTTACTTTGTGATTCACGGCCGTTCTTAGAACTACCCACACCTTTCTTATGTGCCATTTCTTCTTTTCTCCTTTAAACGTTAAGCAACAATTTCTTTTACACTCACTTCAGTGAACTGCTGACGGTGACCGTTCAGTTTACGATAACCTTTTCTTCTCTTCTTGTGGAAGATCAGCACTTTATCACCTTTTACCAGCGGAGACAGTACTTCACATACTACCTTTGCGCCTTCTACGGTAGGAACACCTACTTTAACTTCACCATTGTTGTCAACCAACAATACTTTTTCAAATTCCACAACAGCACCGCTTTCTGCGTTCTGAATGTGATGAACGAACAACTTCTTTCCTTCTTCAGCCTTGAACTGCTGTCCGTTAATTTCTACGATTACGTACATCTGTCTTTTATATTTAAACAGGTTATGTCCCGGAGGTGGATACACTTCTAAGCATCACTTGTTTACCTCCTGCAGAATTCAGAGCGCAAAATTACGGTTTCTTGACGTATCATCCAAATCTTTTTGAAACTATTTTCCAAAATGATAGCTTCCCGAACCGATCTCGATTTCCATATATCCTTCTGTTGCCGAAACTCTACGCACGCCCGGAAAATGACCGACCGTCACATTATATTTCTTCGGAATCCGGACGATTGCCGACGTATTACCCGGCAACGTGATATCCCAGCTAAAGTCGCCCCCCTTCTTGGTCCATGCACTCTTGATCTCTCCGTACACCGAACCGTAAGAAGCGGAAACTTCGTCAAGGCCATCAGGGAAAACAGGCTCCATCACCAACTTTTTGAAACCGACTGCATCGGGAGCGCATTTGATACCGGCCAGGTCTTCATAGTACCAGATCAGCAGGTCGCCGAGCAACATCACATGGTTGGCGGAGTTCATGGCCGGATTAGCCGTATCACCGTTCCAAAGTTCCCAAATAGTTGTCGCACCGTTCTTGATCATATATCCCCAACTCGGATACGTCTCGTTCGTCAAGATATTATAGGCCATATCGACACGCCCGTACTCAGTCAGTCCGCGCATCAGATGCTGGATTCCCAAGACTCCGGTACTTACATGCCCGTTAAAATCCCCCTCCGTCTTTTTCACGATATTACTGAAAACCTTCCTTTCATACCCTTCCGGCACAAGTCCGAGGCGCAACGAGAGGATGTTAGCTGTAACCGTATTATTACCATATTCCGCTGTTTCCTCATTAAAAAATCTGGCATTATAAGCCGCCTTCATTTTAGCAGCCAGGGATTCATAGCCGGGGATATCCACATCCTGTCCGCAGATACGGGCAAAACCGATCATCTTATTCAGCAAATCATAATAGACAGTCGTACTGAGAATAGCACCGTCTGTCTTGCGGGAAGGATCTTTGGAATGGATCAGTTCCTGCGATTCGGGAGGCATACACCAGTCGCCATACTGGTCTTTCGTCATGATATAGTCCTTCATGGTCACTTCTTCCATATGCGCCATCCAGCGTTTCATGGCAGGATAATGGGCACGAATCGCACTGTCGTCACCGAACTGGCGATACAGCATATCCGCCACATAGAAGAAAGCAGACGGCCAGGTTACATCATCAGCATAGATCGTCCAGTAATTCGGGGAGACATCCGAGATGCTTCCTTCCGGGCTCATAGAATCCTCAATATCCTGCAACCATTTATTATACAACTGGGCATTATTGAAAATAAAGGCTTCGCCATAAGCACCCGTCGCACGGTCGCCCAACCAACCGAGACGCTCGTCACGCTGCGGGCAATCGGTCGGCATTCCACGATAGTTGCCTCGGATGCCCCAATACGCATTCTTGTGTATCTGGTTGACCAGCGGATGGGAGGTTTCAAAACGTCCGGTTGTCGTCATCTCGTCATAAATCACATGTCCGGTAAACGCAGACAGTTCCGGTTTATAATCGAGCCCCGAAACTTCCACAAAACGGAAACCATGATACACAAAGCGGGGCTGCCAACTGAAATCACCGTCTTCAGCCGGAGTATAAACATCAGTCACCTGTGCGGTACGCAGGTTTGCCAGATAGAGCGAACCGTCTTTCTGCAACAATTCGGCAAACTTCATCGAAACAGGTTTGTCTTTCTTCCCCTTCAAGTCAACAGAGAGCCAACCGACCATGTTCTGTCCCATATCCAGGATATACTTTCCATCGGGACGTTCAAAAATGGCAACAGGTTTCAACGTTTCTTGTACGCGGATATTCGGATTCTGCTGTGCAGTCAGTTTACCCGTAGGAGCTTCCATCACATCGGGAGTCTTCCATGCACCATCATTGAAACCATTCGTGTTCCAACCTTCCATCTCGAGGCGGGCATCATATTCTTCACCATCAAACTCGTTATTTGCGATGATCGGGCCTTTCGAAGTGATTTTCCAAGACGTATCACTGGCGACCGTCTCCTGCGACCCGTCTGTATATTCGATCTGGAGCTGTGCAAGCAAACGGGGCAAACCGAATGTTTTCATTCCCGGGTTACGCATAGAGAAGAAACGGCCATTCCCCAAAATCACCCCCAACGTATTCTTGTCGGGAGCCATCAAAGCTGTTACATCATATACATTATAATATATACGTTTATAATACAGGGACGGCATCGGGGCAAACACATCCTCGCTTACTTTCTTTCCGTTCAGGTAAGCCTCATACGAGCCAAGGCCGGAAATATACAAGACAGCCCTTGCCACTGCCTTATCCGCCGTAAACTCTTTACGCAGATATCGGGCGGCCAAACGTGTTTTATTGTTTCCACCGGCCACACCTATCTCCTCTCCCGGATTGGAAAGGGAATCTTCACCAATCCAAGTCGCTTTCCATTCCGAACCATCGAGCAACGCCATCGACCATCTGCCGGCATCACTCCAAGGAGTATCCCCCTGATTAGTCGTCAATTTCACACGCCAATAGTAAGGTTTCCCCGATTCCAGCGCTTTTCCAGCATACGGAACCAGTACCGATTCGTCCGAACGGACCACGCCCGAATCCCACAAAAGCCCGTCACCGGACTCCAACTGTTCAGGAGAAGCGGCCACCTGTATCTGATAGGCAGTCTGTTTCAAATCCGGCTTGCCGGAAGCTATCTGCCAGGAAAAACGGGGTTGCACCACATTGATTCCCAATGGATTTTCTTTCATCTCCAACCGGAGGTTCTTCACTTCGACAGTCGAATCGGACGAACATCCCGTCCATCCCAAGACCAAAGCGATCAGAAGCAATAAAGCTGTCTTTTTCATATCGTTGCGATTTAATCTGTTAATAGCATGACTTTGTTTTCAAAGGAAACGATTTCTTCACAGACTCCGTTTCTAAAAATGATTTTATATCTTATGATTTTGATAAAAAAGAGCCGGAAGCGGCCTTGCGATCGTTTGCCCGGCCAACCAAAAGGAAAAGTCGGTTCGATTCCCATCCGTTTCCAATCCGATGCAAGTGTAATTTGTTTTCGACAACGTCGAAAATATATACGACAACGTCAAAAATTTATACGACAATGTCGAAAACATACACGACAATGCAGAAAGCAAATTACACTTGCATCAAATCAGAAAGACATCAGGTTGCATTCCTAAAGCAAATTAAGTACTTTTGCCTGTAATTAACGACTAAAAGAAAGAGCGATATGAATTATTACGAACTTACATTCACATACACCTCTCCTGTCGAGACTTCCATCATCAATGACGTATTGGCAGCCGAACTGGGAGAAATCGGTTTTGAAAGTTTTGCCGAAAACGAAAACGGGTTACAAGGGTATATTTCCGACCAACTATATAATGTAAAGGGATTGCAGGAGAAACTTGCCGAATTTCCGTTGGAAAACGTGGAAATCCATTTTACTGAAACAATGGTGGAAAGCAAGGACTGGAACGAAGAATGGGAAAAGAACTATTTCAAACCGATTCGCATCGGCAAGGACTGTATCATCCGCGCTTCATTCCACGAACATGAGCCGGGTTATACCTATAACATCATCATCGATCCGAAGATGGCATTCGGGACCGGCAACCATGAGACAACCTTCTTGATGATCAGCGAAATGCTCAAACTGGACCTCATCGGCAAAGAGTTGCTCGATATGGGTTGCGGAACAGCCGTACTGGCCATCCTCGCCCGTATGAAAGGAGCCGGACGTGTGGTGGGCATCGACATCGACGAATGGGCCTACAACAATGCGCTCGAAAACATCCGCCTTAACAATACGAACGATATCATGGTCGCCCTGGGAGGGGCCGAACAGATCCCGGCATTCGGAACATTCGACATCGTATTCGCAAACATCAACCGGAATATTCTGCTGAATGACATCCGCCATTACAACGAGTGTATGAAACCCGGGGCCTTCCTTTACATGAGCGGCTTCTATGTAGAAGACATTCCTGCCATTGAAGAGGAGTGCAAACGTAACGGATTAGCATTGTTGTCGCACACAGAGAAGAATAATTGGGCAGCGGTGAAAGTCCAAAAACAATAACATTAATTAACCCTAAAAGTTAAGGCCAAAATAAACCATCATTCAAGTATATTCGTTATCTTAGTAGCAACATTATAAAAAGAAAGAGTTATGAAAAACGTAGATTCTAAATTATTACTGGGATTAGTAGTTGGTGCAGCCGTTGGCGCCGCAGTTGGTTATCTGGCAGCAACAGATAAAAGGGAACAACTATTGGACGAATTGAATGGTGTAGTTGGTAAAGTAAAAGAAGGCTTCAATTCTGCTCTTGCCAAATATAAAGAAGGAAAAGCTGAAATTGCAAAAACTACAGAAGAAATCGTAGCAGAATAATTTTGTATGGAGAAAGACTCAGGTGAAATCTTCCGGGAGCTGAAAAAAGATCTTTCGGCTTACGTGGAGTTGAAGCTCGAACTCCTAAAATTAAACACATATGAGAGAACGGGAAAGGTTATTGCCGTTCTTTCATATGGTGTTATTTTACTATTTCTGGCTTTCTTTGCGATTCTGTTCATTTTCCTCGCATTAGGTTTTTTCCTGGGGGATCTGTTCGGTTCGGCTGGTTCGGGATTCGGCGTGGTAGCCGTACTCTATCTGCTGCTGATCGGCATTATTATTATGAACAAAGACAGAATCAGCAATAAAGTATTAAACGTTGTGATCTCCGCATTGACAACAAATGATGATAAAACAAACGCGACAGACAATGAACAATCCGCAACAGACACCACTGGAGAAACTGATTTCTGACCGTCGCCGCATCCAACAGGAATGCACGATACAGGAGCGGAAATTGAATGCCGACTTCTCCTACATACAAGAGAATGCCGGAACGTTGTTACTTTCAGGTGTCTCCGCACTCCTATTCCCCAACACAAAAGCCAAATCCAAAGGGACAGAAAGCAACCGGCCCGCACAGACACCGGAAGTGCCATCCATGTCATTAGGCTTTGCCGATTATCTTTCTGTGGCACAAGGATTATTACCCGTCGCATGGGATGTCGCACGCCCATTATTGACAGCCTGGGGCATCCAGAAAGTCCAGACATGGATAATTAAGAAACTTTTCAAGAAAAAGAAATAAGCCTCAACAATTAATTTATGTTAGAGGGCATATTTTTCTCGTTCTAATTCCTGTACAATAAAAAAAATGACTAACTTTGCAGTCGTTAAAAACAAGGTGCGACGAATGTATTTTTTCCTTGCAGTTGTTCAGTTAAATTGGAGATAAATAATATTTTTAATAAACCCATAAAAGTTTTATTACAATGATTAAAGTAGGTATTAACGGTTTCGGCCGTATCGGACGTTTCGTTTTCCGTGCTGCTCAGAAGAGAAGCGATATTCAGATTGTAGGTATTAACGACCTTTGCCCGGTTGATTACTTGGCATACATGCTGAAATACGACACAATGCACGGTCAGTTCGACGGAACTATCGAAGCTGACGTTGAAAACAGCAAGCTGATCGTAAACGGTAAGGAAATCCGCGTAACAGCAGAACGCAATCCGGCTGATTTGAAGTGGGATGCAGTAGGCGCTGAATACGTAGTAGAATCTACTGGTTTGTTCCTGACTCAGGAAAAGGCTCAGGCTCATATCGAAGCTGGCGCTAAATATGTGGTTATGTCTGCTCCTTCCAAGGATGCAACTCCTATGTTCGTTTGCGGTGTAAACGAAAAATCATACGTTAAGGGTACTCAGTTCGTTTCTAACGCTTCTTGTACTACTAACTGCTTGGCTCCTATCGCTAAGGTTCTGAATGATAAGTGGGGTATCACAGACGGTTTGATGACAACTGTTCACTCTACAACTGCTACACAGAAGACTGTTGACGGTCCGTCTATGAAGGACTGGAGAGGTGGCCGTGCTGCTTCCGGCAACATCATCCCTTCTTCTACAGGTGCTGCTAAGGCTGTAGGTAAAGTTATTCCTGAACTGAACGGCAAACTGACAGGTATGTCAATGCGTGTTCCGACTTTGGACGTTTCTGTTGTTGACTTGACAGTCAACTTGGCTAAACCGGCCACTTACGCTGAAATCTGCGCTGCAATGAAGGAAGCTTCTGAAGGCGAACTGAAAGGCGTACTGGGTTACACTGAAGATGCAGTAGTTTCTTCTGACTTCTTAGGTGACACTCGCACTTCCATCTTCGATGCTAAGGCTGGTATCGCTTTGACTGATACATTCGTAAAGGTTGTTTCTTGGTATGATAACGAAATCGGTTATTCTAACAAGGTTCTTGACCTGATCGCTCACATGGCATCTGTAAACTGCTAATCAATCAAGATTATATAGTTTGAAAGCTGCATCCTTCGGGGTGCGGCTTTTTTTGCATATCTTTGTGCCACTATGGAAGCCTACCAACTTATCACTGTTTTAGGACCGACAGCATCCGGCAAAACAACATTTGCCGCTGCACTCGCCGCCCAGCTGGACACGGAGATCATCAGCGCCGATTCCATGCAGGTGTACCGCCACATGGATATCGGTTCCGCAAAGATCCGACCGGAGGAGATGCAGGGAGTCCCCCATCATCTGGTGGACTGTCTGGAGCCGGATGAAGAATTTAATGTGGTACGGTTTCAACAGATGGCAAAAGAAGCTATGAAAAAGATCTATGCTGCCGGGCATATTCCAATCGTAGTAGGCGGAACCGGATTTTATATTCAGGCACTGCTTTATGATGTACAGTTTCAGGAAGAACGCGAAGGAAGCAGTTACCGCAAGAAGTTGGAAGAAATTGCCAGAATCGAAGGGGCGGAGGTACTCCATGAGCGGTTAAAAAAAGTCGATCCGGAATCTGCGGAAGCCATTCATAAAAACAATGTAAAGCGGGTCATACGTGCACTTGAATATTATGAAGAGACAGGAAGACCTATTTCTGTGCACAATAAAGAACAGCGAGAGAATGAATCGCCTTATAACTTTTTGTATATTGTTCTGACAATGGATCGAAAGAAATTATATGCCCGCATTAACCGACGGGTGGACCAGATGGCAGAACAGGGACTGGCGGAGGAAGTGACCGGACTTCACGAGGAAGGATATGACAAAGGACTGACTTCGATGCAGGCAATCGGTTACAAAGAATGGTTCCCGTTTTTTGAGGGAAAATGTTCCAAAGAAGAAGTAATCGAACAAATAAAAAAAGACACCAGACATTTTGCCAAACGGCAGCTTACGTGGTTCCGCCGGGAACGTGACGTGCAAATGATTGACAAGGATCAGTTCGCCACGGAGAGTGACATTGTGGAAGAAATCATAAGGCTGGCAAAAGAGAAGGGAATTTTATAGCGAAAAGAAGGAGAACATTATGCTGGAGACAGAAGAACGAAAAAAAATGTATGAACAGGCGGGAATCAGTGTGCCTGTATTTGAATATGGAGAGAAGACCTGTACATCGCTCAAAGAGCGCTTTGAAGCCATCGATGAGATGGCAGAGTATAACCAGTTAAAAGTGCTGCAGGCATTTCACAAAAACCGCGTCAGTGCGGAGCATATGTATGGAACGACAGGATATGGTTACGATGACAGTGGACGCGACACCTTGGAAAAAGTGTACGCCGATATTTTTCATGCCGAAGATGCTTTGGTAAGAACGCAGATTACTTGTGGAACCCATGCATTGACACTGGCACTTTCGTCCATTCTTCGACCGGGAGATGAACTGTTATCGCCGGTTGGCAAACCTTATGATACCTTGGAGGGAATTATCGGAATCAATGGAAAAAGCGAACCGGGATCGCTGCGTGAATTTGGAATCACGTATGCACAAGTGGATCTTCTGGAAGACAGTGCGGTCGATTATCCGGGCATTGAAAAAGCATTAAATAACAGAACTAAACTGGTTACGATCCAGCGCTCCAAAGGGTATGCGATGCGAAAAACCTTGTCTGTAAAACAGATCGGAGAGATCATTTCTTTTGTGAAGGAACGTCGTCCGGATGTGATCTGCATGGTAGACAATTGTTACGGAGAATTTGTAGACAGGATCGAGCCATCCGATGTCGGAGCAGATCTGGTGGTCGGTTCGCTGATTAAAAATTTGGGGGGCGGCATAGCACCGATGGGTGGGTATCTTGTCGGAAGAAAAGACATCATTGAACTGGCGGCAAACCGCCTTACGGCACCGGGACTGGGAAAAGAAGTCGGAGCTTCGCTGGAAGTGAACCGTTCTTTTTATCAGGGATTGTTTTTTGCCCCACAGGTCGTGGCGAGTGCATTGAAATCTGCCATTTTTGCAGCAAATCTGTACGAAAATCTTGGCTTTGAGACAAGCCCGGGAAAAGATGAGGAGAGAAATGACATCATTCAGGCTGTTGCACTTGGTTCGCCTGAGCGGATCATTGCGTTCTGCCGGGGGATTCAGGCGGGATCGCCGGTGGACAGTTATGTGGCTCCGGAACCGTATGCCATGCCGGGATATCACAGTGATGTTATTATGGCGGCCGGAAACTTTATTCAGGGATCCTCCATTGAATTGAGTGCGGATGCTCCGATCGAACCGCCGTATAGTGTGTATTTCCAGGGCGGTCTTACGTGGCAGCACGGGAAATATGGGATTTTAATGTCGCTTCAAAAGATGGTAGACGAAAAAATTGTCGAATTACCATAATAAATTGCGAAAAGTATGTGAATTTTATCGGCTTCTATATATACATTTTTGAAAATGTATGGTAAAATAATTTATGTATGGGTAGACAATGTGTAGAGTTAGGAGGCTGTATGAGTCAACAATTTTACACGATGAAGGAACTTCCGGTATCGGAACGTCCTTATGAAAAAGCAAAAGAACAGGGAGTGACGGCATTGTCCGATGCCGAGCTGCTTGCTGTTTTGCTGAAAACAGGAACCCATGAAAAAAACAGTGTGGAACTGGCAAGGGAAGTGCTTGCACTGCACCCGGTGCACAAGGGTCTGCTGGGGCTTTATTATCTGACGGACAAGCAATTGAAAAAAGTTTGTGGCATCGGAGAAGTCAAAGCCATTCAGCTGCAATGCATGGCTGAGTTGTCAAAACGGCTTGCCAGACAGCGGAAACCGGAGCGTGCACGGTTTGATTCGCCGGAGTATATCGCAAGATACTTCATGGAAGAGATGCGAACTTTGGAAACCGAACAGACAAGAGTGCTGTATTTGGACAACCGCTGCCGTCTGATTCATTGCGAGCGGATTTTTAGCGGTTCTGTCGCAGCCTGTGTTCTGCATCCAAGAGAAGTCTTGAAAAAAGGGCTTCAATACGATGCCTCCTGTTTTGTACTGATACATAACCATCCAAGTGGAGATCCGACCCCGAGTCAGGCCGACCTGGATGCGACGATACGTATGAAAAAAGCCGGAGAAATGATAGGAATTTCATTACTGGATCATTTGATTCTTGGAGATTATCAATATGTCAGCTTGAAAGAAAGAGGACACATATGAAGGACTATAAAGATAGAGAGGATGAAAAAAATGCTAGGAAAAGCAATTGGAATTGACTTTGGTACAAGTTCAATTAAAATTTATAAAAATGGAGAAGGTGTGATCTTACATCAAAAGAGTGTGATTGCAATCTATAAAAAGAATCACGTATTTGCAGTAGGCGACGAAGCTTTTGAAATGTATGAAAAAGCACCGGAAAATTTGGATGTTTCCTATCCGATCAAAAATGGTGTTATTGCTGATATTGGAAATATGCAGGCATTGATCGATTACTTTTTTGCTGAATTAAATGGGAAAAAGAGATTCAAAGGAGCAGAATATTACATTGCGGTTCCGACGGATATTACAGAAGTGGAAAAGCGAGCATATTTTGATCTTATTGCAAATACAAACTTGAAATCGAAAAAAATTCATGTTGTGGAAAAACCGATTGCAGATGCATTGGGAATGAATCTTGATATTACAAAATCCACCGGTACCCTTGTGGTAGATATCGGTGCCAATACGGCAGAAATTTCTGTCCTCTCACTGGGCGGTATTGTACTTAGCCGATTGATTCCGGTTGGTGGAAACCGTTTTGATGAAGCAATCATTAACAAGATTAAGAAAGATATGAACTTTGTGATTGGGGAAAAGAGCGCCGAAGCAATCAAGAAAAATATTGCCTCTGCTTATGCAACCGATGCACAGATGGATATCTGCGGTCGGAATCTGGTGACCGGACTTCCAAGTGAAATTACAGTAACCGGGGAATGTGTGCATGAAGCACTTGCCGAATTGTTCCAGAGTATTGTGGACTCTATCAAGATCATTCTGGAGCGCACACCACCGGAAATTTCTTCCGATATTTATAAGTCCGGACTTTATCTGACCGGAGGTTCCAGTCGGATTCAGAATCTGGGACAGTTTATTTACGATGAACTTGGGTTAAAGGTAAATTTGTGCGAAGAGCCGGAAAGTACAGTCATCATGGGACTTGGCGCAGTGATTGAAGACCCACAACTTGCAAAACTTGCTTTATAAGCAGAATGGAGACCGGCGATGAAAAGAAAGAGAAGAAAGGGACCAAGAATTCATCCCAAATATATTTATATTTTTTTCAGCATTCTTTGTGCCATTCTTGTAGTACTAAGTTTTAAATTTTCGGACCGTTTAAGTGGTGTGAAAGCGACAGTAGGAGATATTATGTCTCCGATGCAGAGTGGAATTAACAAAGTGGGAAAAGCAATCTCGGATAAGATGGATCTTCTTCATTCCAAAGAAGATCTTTTGGCTGAAAATAAACAGTTAAAAGAGAAAATTGATGCCATTAGTTATGATAATAAAATTCTTGCCGGTGAAAATAACGACTTGGATAATTACCGTGAATTGTATCAATTGGATCAGAAATATCCGGATTATCCAAAAGTGGCAGCGACAGTTATTGGGCGAGACGGAAATAACTGGTTTCACTTGTTTACTATCGACAAAGGGAAGAAAGACGGTATCGCTGTCGACATGAATGTGATCGCGGGAAACGGTCTGGTAGGTATCGTATCCGAAGTGGGCGACCATTATGCAAAAGTCCGTGCAATCATAGACGACAAAAGCAATGTAAGTGCCATGTTTGAAAATACAGGAGAAACTTGTATTGTAAAAGGAAATATGGAAAGTATTTACAAAGGATACATTGATGTTACGATGATCAGTAACAATGTGACTGCAAAAAACGGGGATTCCGTTGTTACTTCACACATCAGTGACAAATTTCTTCCGGGTCTGCTTGTAGGTTATATTTCCGATATTACGCAGGAGGCAGATGGATTGTCTAAGAGCGGACATCTCACACCGGTCGTATCTTTTGATAAATTAGAGACAGTATTGATCATTACCACGTTGAAGGACTCTTCAGAAATCGAGGACATTAAAAACTATGATTAAAAGACGTATTTCAACCATCATTATTATTTTGCTTGCTTTTTTATTGCAGACAACTGTTTTCCATAAATTGGCATTGGCAAATGTGGTGCCAAATTTATTATTGATTCTGACTGTGTGTTACAGTTACATGCGTGGACGTACTTCCGGAGAAGTCATCGGGCTTGTTTGCGGATTGATGCTGGATATGATGTACGGAAGCGTGATTGGACTGTATGCCTTTATTTTTATGACGATTGGATTTCTTTGTGGTTATTGTCAGAAGATTTATTTTACGGATAATTACATACTGCCTTGTGTATTGGTAGGACTAAGCGATTTGGTTTATGGTTTTTATTATTATATCACGGAATTTTTAGTTCGTGGAAAATTGCATTTTACGTTCTATTTTTCCCATATTATTTTACCAGAATTGATTTATACATTGGTGATTTCTGTGGTTGTGTTCCGCGTATTAAACCGCCTGGAAAAGTATTTATCAACCGAACGAAGGGAGGAAGTGTAGTTCAATGTTTTCTTCAATTATTGATTACTTAAAAACATTAATGCGTTCACGTATTTTTACTTTAATTGTTGTTTATGTTGTGCTATTTAGTATTCTCGTAGGACGTTTGTTTTATCTGCAGATTGTACAGGGAGAAGCATATGATGAGCAGGCGACGATAAAAAATGAAAAGCAGAAGACGATAAAAAGTTCCCGTGGTAAGATTTATGACTGCAATGGGAAACTTCTTGCGTCAAACGAACAAAGCTATGCGATCACACTGGAAGATACCGGTGAGATTGAATCCAATAAACAGATGAATGAGATGATATTAAAATGTATTAATCTCATTGAAAAAAATGGAGATAAAGTAACCGTAGATTTTCCGATTACGATTGATAAAAAAGGAAGATTTAAATTTACGGTAGATAAAAATGCGCAGCTTCGATTTAAGAGAGAGATTTATTTTTGCAAATCGGTGGACGAGCTGACTGACGAACAGAAAAATATGACGGCAGAAGAATGTTTCCGTTATATTCGAACATCGACAGCGGTCAATGCCATTCATTTTTTTGATCCGCTGACGGAAAAAAATAAAAATGAAGCAGATGCGAAGGAAAAATATGAGCAGAATTATGACGATGCGACGGCTCTTAAGATCATGGCGATTCGTTATGCGCTGATGATGAACACATATCAAAAGTATGAGCCAATTACGATCAGTTCCGATGTTTCATTAAATACGGTGGCAGCGATAAAGGAAAATTCTGCTAGTCTTATTGGCATAGATGTCAGTGAAGAGGCAAAACGTGTGTATTATGACAGTACCTATTTTTCACACATCATCGGTTATACGGGGTTGATTTCTTCGGATACGCTGGCGTCGATGAAGGAGAACGGGGATAATACGTATACGGCTGCTGATCAGATTGGTAAATCCGGTATTGAAAGTACATTTGAAGAGCAGCTGCGTGGGAAAAAGGGAAGCGAGACACTTGTCATTGACAGCAGTTCCCGTGTTGTAGAGACGAAGGACCACAAAGATGCGACCGCAGGAAAAGACATATATCTTACGATTGACGCAGACCTGCAGAGTGCTGTTTATCAGTTGACGGAAAAAGCTATTGCGGGAGTGTTGATCTCTAAACTGAACAATAGTAAAAGTGCCGGCTCCAAAGGAAAAGATGCAAAAAATATCCGTGTGCCGATCTATGATGTGTATTGTGCCATCATTGAAAACAGTTTGGTGGACATTACAAAATTTTCTAATCCGGATGCGTCAAATTTGGAAAAAAGTGTATATCAGACATTTACGCGGGAGAAAAAGAATTCCTTAAAAGCGGTAAAAAGATATTTGTCTTATAACAATAAAACGACGACAAAGAAGATGTCCGATACGAATGCAGAATATATGGATTACATTTATTCGATGCTTCGAAAAAATGAAGTCATTGCAACAGATAAAATGGATAAATCCGATGATATGTACAATCAATATGCCAATGAGAAGATTAGTCTGAGTGAGTTTTTGATCTATGCAATCTCTCACAACTGGATTGATCTGGAAATGCTTAATGTCGGAGATGATTATTACAGCACAGAGGAAATTTATTCGAAGATTGTTGAGTACATTCTTGAGGAATTGAACGATGACAGTTCATACGATAAAAAGGTATATCACACGCTGATCTATAACGATCAGATCAGTGGAAGACAGGTATGTATGCTTTTGTATGAACAGGGGTATTTAAAGAAAAACAAAACGATGCTTGCGAAACTCCGCACAGGTATGATCTCGCCATTTCAGTTTTTGAAATCAAAGATTAAATCGTTGGAGATTACGCCGGGCGAACTGGGACTTACTCCTTGCGCTGCATCGGTTGTTATTACGGATCCCAATACCGGAAAAGTAAAAGCCATGGTATCCTATCCAAGTTATGACAACAATAAATTTGCCAACTCGGTCGATAGTGAATATTTTGCAAAAATCAATTCCAATTCTGCTTCGCCGTTTTTGAATCGAGCAACACAACAAAAGACGGCACCCGGATCAACCTATAAGATGGTATCTGCGACAGCAGCGCTCGAAGAAGGGGTTATCGATCCCCATTCGACAGTAACGGACCGCGTAGTGTTTGATAAGATTAATCCGTCACCAAAGTGCTGGAGTACGTACAGCCACGGAACTATCAATGTGTCACAGGCAATTCAGCATTCCTGTAACTATTTCTTTTATGAAATGGGATATCGTCTGAGTGGATTGACAGGAACAGCAGTAAACAATGAGCGGGGATTGAAAAAACTGGAAAAATATGCAGATAAATATGGTCTGACTGACCTTTCCGGTGTGGAATTGACAGAGGCACAGCCACATGTGTCAGACAGCGATGCGGTGCGTTCGGCAATCGGACAGGGTACAAACAGCTATACACCGGTTCAATTGTCACGTTATGTATCGACAATTTCAAATGGCGGAACCTGCTATGATCTTACTTTGGTGGATAAAGTGGCAGATCCGGCACAGAATAATAAGGTAAAGAACAACAAAGCTACAGTGCGTAACGAACTTGATATCAAGAGTTCGACATTGAATGCAATCCGAAGCGGAATGTACATGGTTGTAAACAACGGAAGCTTAAAGAGTGTGTTCCAGAAAGTGCCGGTAAAAGTAGCCGGTAAGACGGGTACGGCACAGATTAGTGCAAATGAACCAAACCATGCATTGTTCGTTTCATATGCACCGTATGATTCGCCAAAGATTTCGGTTGCCGTTGTTATGCCAAATGCATTTACTTCAAGCAATGCGGCATCTCTGGCGAGCAATGTGTACCAATATTACTTTGATGAAAAGGCAAGAAAGAAGTTGTTGAAGAAATCTGCAACAAATCCGGTCAGCAATTCCGGAAGAGTGGCAGACTGATCAGTGGAGAGAAAGTGAGGAGAACTATGAATCAACCGGTAGTGATCAAAGGAAATAAATCAGGTCTTATCGTTCATTTGGATGACAAGATGGAATTTCCCGAATTAAAAGAAAAGGTGGAAGAAAAATTCGCTTCCTCTTCTGATTTTTTAGGAGCGGCGCAGATTGCATTATCCTTCGAAGGACGCAAATTATCCGAAGAACAGAAATATGAACTGATGGAATGTGTTCGTGAACATTCCAAACTGGATATTGTCTGTCTGATTGATGATGACGAGAAAAGGGAAGCCCGCTTTGCCCAGAGTCTGGAAGAAAAACTGACGGAGTTAAAATCAAACACGGGTCAGTTTTATAAAGGAACTCTTCGTTCGGGACAGGTTCTCGAATTTGAGACAAGCATTGTTATTCTTGGAGATGTCAATGTCGGAGCCCAGGTAGTTTCCGCGGGAAATGTTGTCATTCTGGGAAAACTTCTCGGAACGGTATATGCCGGTGCTTCAGGAAAAGAAAACAGTTTTGTCGTTGCCCTGCAGATGAATCCGACCCAGATTCGTATCGCAGATATTATTGCGCGGAGTCCGGATGAAAAAACAGAAGCAAAATTGGAGACAAAGATTGCATTTGCAGAAGATGGCAATATTTATATTGAACCATTAAATCGAAAAGTATTAGATGGGATTTCGATATAAAAAAGATTGCAATTTCCAGTCAATTCAAGTAAAATATTATGATAGAGAGTTAATGAAGGAAAGGACAGGTAAATACGATGAGTGAAGTAATAGTTATTACATCGGGAAAAGGTGGAGTTGGTAAGACAACGACGACAGCAAACGTAGGAACAGGACTGGCAAAAGAAGGAAAGAAAGTTGTTTTGATCGATACAGATATAGGACTTCGTAATCTGGATGTGGTTATGGGATTGGAAAACCGTATTGTATATAATCTGGTAGATGTCATTGAAGGAAATTGCCGTATTAATCAGGCATTGATCAAGGACAAGAGATATCCGACATTATATCTTCTGCCATCGGCGCAGACGAGAGATAAGACAGCGGTATCACCGGAGCAGATGTCCAAATTGACAGATCAGTTAAAGGATGAATTTGATTACATACTTCTTGACTGCCCGGCAGGAATTGAACAGGGATTTATGAATGCCATCGCAGGTGCCAGCCGTGCGATCGTAGTGACAACACCGGAAGTATCTGCGGTAAGAGATGCCGATCGTATTATCGGACTTCTCAATGCCAATGAGATTAAGAAAACAGAATTGGTTGTAAACCGTCTTCGTTATGACATGGTAAAACGCGGTGACATGATGTCTAGTGATGATGTTGTGGAAATCCTTGCAGTTGATTTACTCGGAGTTGTTCCGGATGATGAAAACATCGTTGTTTCAACAAACCAGGGAGAACCTCTTGTTGGAAGCAAATCCCTTGCAGGACAAGCTTATGAAAATATATGCAAACGCATTATGGGGGAAGAAGTTCCGTTATTGGATCTCTCAAAAGGAACAGGATTTTTCTCAAAGATAAAGAGTAAATTTAAAAACAACTAAAAGGAGATGAAAATTATGAAATTTGCAGATTTTTTCCGGAAAAAATCTTCCGGAAATGTAGCAAAAGACAGACTGAAGCTGGTCTTAGTTTCCGATCGTGCGAATTGTTCTCCGGACATTATGGAGCAGATTCAGAAAGACATTATTAATGTTCTTTCCAAGTATGTTGAAATTGACCAGAGTGGTCTTGATATAAAAATCGAACAAAATGAATCCGAGGGGAATAATGCAATTTTTGCAAATATTCCGATTTTGAGTATTAAACAAACCAAGTAATGGTGGTGACAGGCAGACATGGTAACAATAACAAATATAAAAGAACGGGTGTCAAATTGGTTTTTGTCCAAACATTACAATTTCAAACGCTTTGACGTTCTTTTAGTAGTGGTAGTTTTTATTTTATTTTTGATCAGTTCCTTTATATTATCAATTATTCCGTCCTCAGGACAGGTGGGGTCCGCGAAAAGACAAATTTTTACAATTGGAATGGGGCTTTGTGTAATCCTTGTTTTTTCTTTAATTGATTACCACACATTATGTATGTATGTTCCCATTTTGTATATTATTACGACACTGATGGTTGCAGGAACCCGTTTTTCTCCCCTTGGTTCTAATGCACATACGGATTCTTACCGCTGGCTGGATTTTAAAGTAGTTATGTTTCAGCCGTCGGAGGTATGTAAAATCGTTGTGATATTGACGCTGGCGTCTTTCTTTCTGGCATATCGTGAGCGGCTGGATTCATTTAAAACATTTTTTCTGGCCAGTGCGATTGCGTTACTGCCGACAGCGTTTATTTTGGTACAATCCGATCTTTCATCGGGCGTTGTTGTTATGGTTGTACTTGCGATGATGATTTTGTGTTCGGGCATGAGTAAAAAGATCATTGGTCCGGTGGTAGCTGTATTGATTCCAATTGCCGGATTTTTGATATGGTATATCCAGCAGCCGGGGCAGAAGCTGCTTCATGATTATCAGCTGCGACGTATTACCGGATGGCTGCATCCGGAAACAGAGGCACTTGGTATTATGTACCAGCAAAACAACTCGGTATTATCGATTGCCTCAGGAAAATTGTATGGAAAACTGCTGATGGATGGTCTCAGCGAAAACCGAAACTATAATTCAGTTGATGTCATCGAAAGTGACTTTGTGTGGGCTCCGATCAGCGAGGAATTTGGTTTTATCGGCTGCCTGATCATATTAGGTTTGTTGTCGATCATTATTATTAAATGCTTTATCGCAGCCAAACATGCGAGAGATTATCTCGGAATGATGATTGCTCTTGGAATTGGCTCCCTTTTCTGCTTTCAAACATTTTTTAATATATGCGTAGTGACATCGTTACTGCCCAATACAGGACTTCCGCTTCCGTTTTTGAGCAATGGATTGTCGTCCATGTTAAGCAATGCGATGGCGATTGGAATATTGATCAATATTCAGATTCAGCCGACACGTGGAAATAGCAGCAGTTTTGTTGAAAGTCTGGCATTGGAAAACAATTTATCTTGGAAAAAATGATACTTCTAAGGAGGAATATACATGAACATTGGATTGATTGCCCATGATTCAAAGAAAATCTTGATGCAGAATTTCTGTATTGCGTACCGTGGAATATTATGCAAACATGATATTTATGCGACGGCTACGACAGGAAGACTGGTAGAAGAAGTTACAAATTTGAATATTCATAAATATCTTGCCGGGCATCTGGGAGGCGAGAAACAGCTTGGTGCGCAGATTGAGAATAATGATATCGATCTCGTTATCTTTTTACGCGATCCACTCACGCCAAAATCTCATGAACCGGAAGTTACGACACTTTTTCAACTATGCGATGTTCACAATATCCCGTTGGCTACCAATGTTGCGACAGCGGAGCTGCTTGTGAAGGCCTTGGAACGTGGAGATCTGGATTGGCGCGAGTTGGTTCGCCAGTAATGGGTTAGTTTTTTAACCTTCCACAAAAACTGATCGCATAAAGACCACAGATACCGACAACAGCATATATGATCCGGGATAAAATGGACATAGTGCCGCAGATAAAAGCGACGAGGTCAAAACCAAAAAATCCGATCAATCCCCAGTTGATGGCACCGATAATGACAAGTGTTAGTGCAATATAGTCAATTGTTTTCATATTGAGAAACCTCCTTTTGTAGTAATGTTAGTTATTTACAAAAAGTATATTTTTATTCATGAAAAATGGTTGTATCATCTAAAAGAAAGGAAGCATTCCGGTTTTGAAAAAAAATAGAACAGTAGTTAAATATCGAAAACCGTTTAAACCGAATATTGCATTGCTGATACTGCTCATTATCATCGCATATGTCGTTGTTATTTCCTGGAATTATTTTCATGATGAACACATCAGCATTTATGAAGTAAATGAAACAAGCATCGCCGATGACAGTACATTGACCGGTTTTATATTACGCGAAGAATCGGTTGTGTATTCCGAGCAGGCGGGATATATCAATTTTTATCATGCAGACCAAAGCAAGGTGGGAAAAAAAGAAGTCGTTTATACGATTGACAAGAACGGAACGGTAAACGATCTTTTAGAGCAGGTACAGTCCGATCATCAGACGACCAGCTCCGATATACAGAAATTGCGTGAAGTAATCAGTGATTACTATAGCAATTACAATCAGGCAAGTTATTATACAGTAAAAGATTTCCATTATGACATTGAAAATACGATATTTGAACAAAGCCGCAGCAATCTGTACAGTGATATTAAAAAACAGTTGTCCGAAGCATCCAAATCCGATGAAATCGTGAAATCCAAAGCGGCAAATCCGGGGGTGATTTCGTATTCGGTAGATGGTTATGAAGATATTACCTTGGACCGGATCAATCCGGATCTGTTTAAAGATACGACCTCTGTTGAGAGAGACCAGTTGAGTTCCGCTGAGAAAGTCGAAGCCGATGTACCGGTTTATAAATTAGTAACGAGTGATGAATGGAAGATTGTCGTTCCGCTTACCGACACGCTTTATCAGAAATTGAAAGACCAGACAACTGTCCGCATAACAGTAAAAAAGGATCAGGTGTCCTTTAACTGTGCCCTCACATTTCAGGAAAATGCGGGAACGCAGTTTGCTGTATTGTCCTCCGGACGTTATATGGGAAGATACTTAAATGACCGCTATCTTGATATTGAGTTAAATCTCAATGCGGCAACCGGATACAAAATTCCAAATTCTTCTATCATCAAGAAGAAAATGACCGTGATACCAAAAGAGTATGTAACAAATGGTTCACAAAAGATAGAAGAGGCAAATGTTCCGGGTGTCTTAAAAGTGACCTACGATAAGTCCGGAAAAGAAATAAAAACGTTTGTCTCGCTTGAAAATGCGAGTGTGAAGGACGATAAGTATTATGTCAATGACACAATTCTGGCACCCGGAGATACCATCGTAGATTCTGTTACGACAGATCAGGTTACACTGAGCACGCAGGAAAGTGTGGAAGGGGTTTACTGTGTAAATACCGGATACTGTCAATTCCGGAAGATTGAAAAAATATATGAAAATAATGAGTATACGATCGTTTCACCAAATACGAGCGGAGGAATCTCCAATTATGACCATATTGTGGTAAATCCAAAACTGCTAAATGAAAATGATTTTATACAATAAATCAGCCGTTAGGAGGAAGAAAAATGGTAACAGAAAACTTAAAAAAAGTAGAAGAAAAGATTGAGAAAGCCTGTGAACGAAGTGGACGTTCTCGAAGCGATGTCACGTTGATCGCAGTTAGTAAAACGAAGCCGATTGAGATGATGCAGGAAGCAATGCAGGCAGGTGTCTCAATTTTTGGTGAAAATAAAGTACAGGAAATTGTAAAAAAGGAAGTGGAACTTCCGAAAAACGTAGAATGGCATCTGATCGGTCATTTGCAGCGTAACAAAGTTCGCCAGATCGCCGGAAAAGTTGCCCGCATTCATTCGGTAGATTCTCTTCGTCTGGCAGAGCAGATTCAGAAGGAATATGAAAAAATCGGTGAAACTGCCAATATATTGATCGAGGTAAATGTTGCCAAAGAAGAGTCAAAATTTGGATTGATGCCGGAAGAGACCGAAGAAGTAATCCGTGAAATCGCGAAATTTCCGAACATTAAGGTACGCGGTCTTATGACGATCGCACCATTTGTGGAAAATCCGGAAGAAAATCGGATACATTTTCAAAATTTACGTAAATTACTAGTTGACATCAACGCCAAAAACATTGATAATATTAGTATGAATGAGCTTTCTATGGGTATGACCGGAGACTATGAGGTTGCCATTGAAGAAGGAGCAACTTATGTTCGTGTTGGTACCGGTATATTTGGAAGCAGACAATATTAAGATACAGATAGAGAGGGTTTGATCGTATGAGTTTAAAAGGACTTATTAATTTTTTTAATTTAGATGGTATGGATGAAGAAGATGAATTCGAAAACTATGTAGATGATTATGAGGAAGAGGCACCGCAGCGTACGACAGCTGCCAGAAGCAGCCGTAATACCGCAAAAGAATCATCGGAAGAAAAAGGAAAAATGGGTGGATTCCGCGGACCAAAACCCAAAGTAGTTTCCCTGAATCGAACCATTTCAGAGGTAAAGATTATATTCCCATCTTCTTTTGAAGATTCACAGGAAATATGTAATACACTATTGGAGTCAAAACCGGTTGTAGTAAATCTTGAAGGATTTGATGCCGATGATGCACAGCGCATTATGGACTTTATTTCCGGTTGTATTTATGCAATCAATGGAAAATATCACCAGATTTCAAAATATGTTTTTATTTTTACGCCAGAGCAGGTAGACATTAGTGGAGATACATTAGACCAGGTTAAAGAGCAGTCAGATACCATGCCTACCATTAACCGTGAATTTTAATGCATTCAGGAGGAAATACATATGTTATCTTTAATTGAATTACAAAATAAAAAAGTAGAGGCAAAGCGAAAAAAATACGAAAAAGATGAGATGGATGCTTATCTTGAACTGGTATTTGACAATTATAAACAATTGACGGAAGAAAATGCAAAACTGACAGAACAACTCCGCAATAAAGAGCGTCAGATGCAGGCAGAACGTGACGACCTCACTAGCAAGATTAAGACATTGAGCGACGGCGTGCAGTATTATCGTTCCATCGAGACAACATTGCAAAAAGCTCTGATTCTTGCTGAAAAGACTTCAAAAGAGACAAAAGATGCTGCCATTTTGAAGGCAGAGTCCATTGAGAAAGCAGCACATCTGCATGCAGATAAGATTATTAACAATGCCGAGGAAGAGTATCAGAAAATCCGCGAAAAATCGATGCAGCTGATCCAGCAGTTTAATCAGTATAAGTTACAGTTAAAAGAGGCTGCCAGCGCACAGCTTCAGCTTGTTGAAGGATCGGAATTTGATATCCATAAACCGGAAGATCTGGATACATCGAAAGCGGCAGGAGAAGAAACCGTTTCAACACAGGAAAAGCCGGAAGGGACTGTAAAAGACAGCCGGGCGGATACGACAGCAGAAAGTACTCCGGCAGAAGAAAAGGACAATGAAGTTACTGTGGCTCCACAACCGGTAAAAACAGAAGAAAAACAAATTGCACCGAAAACCACGGAAATGTCTGAGGAAGATCGTACAGCAGAGATTTTAAGTGCCGATACGATTGATCTCCGTGACACACTGGAAGCGGTAAAAGAGCAGGAGCCGGAAGTACAGCCTCAAGAACCAAAAGAGGAAACTCAGCCGGAAGTGTCTGCAGAAGAAGCAGCGGAAACGGCTAAGGAAGAGGCAAAAGAAGAAAAAGAAACGGTAAAAATACCGGAAGAACCTGTGAAAACAGTAACGGAAGCAGCAGTTACCACGCCTGTGGAGGCGACACCGGTAAAACCGATTGATGTAACATTCACGTCTATGGATGATGAGCCGAAAGAAAAAGAGGAACCAAAGGCGATGGTGCAGATTGAAGCGGAAGATAAGGTGGCAAAAAATGAGGACCTTGTTCCGACACTGGATTCCCTGCTTCAGGATCTGAATATGAATAATAAAGAAAAGAAAACAGATGACCCTTTTGAGTTTTTAGGATCGGTGGATTTCTGATCAATTTACAAAATGGAAAGGAATAAAGATTAATGACGATAATTTCAAAAAGAAAAACCCATATTACGATGGCGGTACTTTTTGTTTTCCTTACCTTCTTGGATCAATTGACAAAGAAAATAGCATCTATGTATTTAATTGGGAATGATATTACGATCATTCCCAATATTTTAGAATTGCATTATTTGGAAAATAAAGGAGCTGCCTGGGGGCTTTTTCAAAATAGCACCTGGATTCTCGGAGGTTTTTCCCTATTGATCTTAGGTGTTATTTTTTATGCTTATTTCAAATTATCTTATGAAAAGAGATTTTTGTTTTTACGAATTATTTTCTGCATGTTAGCAGCTGGTGCATTGGGAAATTGCATCGATCGTTTTTGGCATCACTACGTAGTCGATTTTATCTATGTTTCCGCCATTAATTTTCCGGTTTTTAATGTGGCAGACTGTTATGTTACCATTGCCGCTGTACTGCTTATATATGCGTTAATATTCCGCTATAAAGATGATTTTGAAAAAGAGGATTGATGAAACATGAAACGAGAGTTGCAATACGAAGTAACAGCAGAAGAGGATGGATTGCGTCTGGACCAGTATATTGCCGGAAGATGTATGGATCTGTCTCGATCCTACATACAGAAACTGATCAAAGAAAGTAGAGTTACGATTAATAAGAATATACAGACAAAAACAAAAACAGCGGTTCAGGAAAGTGACATTGTAAATGTTTTTCTTCCGGATCCAAAGGAACTGGAGATCAAACCGCAGGATATTCCGTTAGATATTTTATATGAAGACAATGATGTTCTGGTGGTCAATAAACCAAAAGGAATGGTCGTTCACCCAGCACCGGGGCATTATGAAGACACACTGGTCAATGCGGTTTTGTACCATTGCCGTGACAATTTGTCCGGAATCAATGGTGTGCTGCGGCCGGGAATCGTTCATCGTATCGACAAAGATACGACAGGAGCATTGATCGTTTGTAAAAATGATAAGGCGCACCAGAAAATTGCCGATCAGCTGCGTGCCCATACGATTACGCGAAGTTATCGTGCCATCGTTTACAATAATTTTTCAGAAGACGAGGGGATGATCAATGCGCCGATTGGCCGTCATCCGACAAACCGCAAAAAACGTATGGTAACGGAAAAGAACAGCAAGGAAGCAATCACACATTACAAGGTTTTGGATCATCTGAATCATAAATTCAATTACATTGAATGCCGATTAGAAACCGGCAGAACACATCAAATCCGTGTTCATATGTCACATATCGGACATCCGCTTTTAGGCGATGAGGTATATGGCCCTGCAAATAGCAAATTTAAGAATTTGCAGGGTCAGACATTGCATGCGGCAACCCTTGGATTTATTCATCCTACAACTGAAGAATACATGGAATTTTCAGCACCACTCCCAGATTATTTTGAAAAGTTACTAAAAACATTGGCATAAAATTGTTAAAAAATGCCCTTGACGTGGGAGTTCTATTGTAGTAGAATAAAATTACTTTCTTGATTTTGTGCGCCGTGCGCGATTCTACACTTGAAGAACAAACGCGAATATGGCTTAGGAGGAGGCATGATAAGAAATGAGCCAGCAAAAAGAAAAGGAAATACGCTTACATGAAGGGGAATTAAACGTTATGGAGTTGCTATGGAGCAACAAAGTTCTCGCTGCAAAAGATATTTCGAAAATTATTAAAGAATACATTGGATGGGAAAAAAATACGACCTATACATATATCAAACGTTTGATTGATAAAGGCGCAATTACTCGCGAGGATCCAGGTTTTTTATGTCGTCCGGCGATATCTAAAAAAGATGTTCAGGAAATTGAGACTTCGGTATTGATGAAGAATTTGTATCATAATTCGTTTACCTGTTTTATACAAGAGTATATTGGAAATAAAAAATTAACGACTGAGGAATTATTTGAACTGCAAAAGATTATTCAAAATAATCAGGATTAAAGTGAAAAGACATACCCATTGTGATATGTCTTTTTTTAATACTAAAAGCCGTGGAAGCACTCGTTTGGCGGGATTACTATGTGGAGTCAGGGGAGGAAGCGCGTGTATCTTGCATATAACTCTATTGGACAAACTCCAGTTTTTCAAAAAGAGGTATACAAATTTTAAAGAATGTGGTATACTTATATTATAAAGGAGGAAATGCCCATGGCTGCTAAGAATCGTGTGACTTATCATGAGGAAAACATAAATGCAAATACCCTGAAACTGCGTGAGGTACTGGATACGATGCCACGTTTCAGCAAAGATTTTTTTCGAGCGATTGAACCAAATACTTCAGCAAAAACAAGAATATCTTATGTGTATGATATCCGGTTGTTTTTTCGTTTTTTAATTCAGTCGAATCCTTATTTTAAAAATAAAGATATTAAAGAAATCCAATTGCAGGATCTTGAGAAATTACAGGCAGTTGATATTGAAGAATATTTAGAATATTTGAAGTTATATGTGGATGACGAGGGGAAAACACATACAAACCAGGAACAGGGATTACATAGAAAATTGGCCGCATTACGAAGTTTTTATGCCTATTATTATAAACGGGAATTGATTTCTAATAATCCTACTTTGATCGTGGATATGCCAAAACTTCATAAAAAAGAAATTATTCGTCTGGAATACGATGAAGTTGCGGATCTGTTGGACTATGTCGAACATGGCGGCGAAAAAATGTCCGGGATGAAAAAGGTTTATTTTGAAAAGAATAAAGTGCGGAATCTGGCACTCTTTACTCTTCTGTTGGGAACCGGTATTCGTGTTTCGGAATGCGTGGGATTGGATGTCGAGGATGTCGATTTTAAGAATAACCGTATCCGGATCATACGAAAAGGCGGAAAGGAAGATTTTGTCTACTTTGGTGATGAAGTGGCGGAGGCATTGTTCAATTATATGGAACAGCGCAAACATATTGTTACCAAGGAGGGACATGAACATGCACTCTTCCTCTCTGCACAAAAAAGACGAATTTGTGTACAGTCAGTAGAAAATCTGGTGACAGATTGTGCAAGTCAGATCACTTCGATTAAACATATTACACCACACAAATTGAGAAGCACCTATGGAACGTCGTTATACCGCGAAACAAGCGATATTTATCTGGTGGCTGAAGTGTTAGGCCATAATGATGTAAATACGACGAGAAAGCATTATGCGGCGCTTGGTGAAGATCGAAAGCGAATGGCTGCCAAAGCAGTCTCCCTGCGAAAAGAAAAATAAGTGAACGCGTAATGAAATGATAGTAAAAGAACCGGAACGCTTAATGGAATAGGCGTTCCGGTTCTTTTTTATTAAGGATTAATTTGAGGAAATTGTTTTATTTACGCCCTGTTGGATAGGTTGTAAATATTTCATTGATTGTATCATATATAACCTTAGCGGAATTACTTTGGAATGACGGATTTGTTAACTTTGCATAATCGCGGCTTCCGGAAATAAATCCAAGTTCGATCAAAACGGCGGGTACAGTATTATGATTTGTGACATAATATTTTGCTGTTTTTACTCCTCGGTTTGTAGTGCCAAGTCTTGTTACCAGGTTGTTTTTAAATAAAGTAGCAATGATTTTACTGTTTACGCCTGAAAAACTGCTTGCGTTATTCGTTGCAGTATAATATACTTCTGTTCCGTTAGCACTGGAACTAGAGGCTGAATTCATATGCAGGCTGACAAAAATATCTGCGCCCACTTTACTTGCAAAAGCAGCTCGTTTAGACAAAGTAACAAATACATCGGAACTTCGACTCCAGTAAACTTTGGTTTCAGGGGCATTGGAGGAAAAATAATTTTTCATTAAGGTGTAAATGATCTTAAAGTTAAGGTCTTTTTCTTTGGTTCCATTATGAGTTGCACCGGAATCATATCCACCGTGTCCTGCATCTAATACGACGATATTTTTATAAATCGTACGAGGATCGCCAATCGCAACTACAAAGGAGTCAGATTTTTCATATATTTTATACCCCTGAAGTTTTGAGGTATTGACGGTGATTTCTGTATTACCGTTTACCAAAGCAGTAGAAATTCCGGTAACTACATTGCTGCTGATCACAATTGGATTTTGATTATAAAAGTCGACCTGATTTCCGGGAACTATAATCTTGAATTTATTGCTTTGGTACAAATCTTCATTTTTTACTGAGTTAATCGTTACTCCTGCAGGCTTTTTGAATTTTAAGGCATAATTTCCTACATACTCTCCCATGATATTGATCGTAAGTGTTCCATCCAGAGAAGAATAAGCAAAATCAGATTCTCCAAAACAGGAAATCCGCATAGTAATCGTATCACTTCCATCTTCTACGACTTCAAATTTTTCAATTTCAGATACAAACTTTGCAAAGGAAAACTGTTCAAGTAGATATTTGGAAGTTTTTGGGATAGTAACGGTAATTACTTTTCCACTTCTAGCAACGGCAACCTGATCCATAATGTCTGTTTTCGTACCTTTGATTTCAAAAGAAATACATTGGATCGCTGGGTTATAAGTTGCTTTTGCAGCAGTAATATAATTGACAGATGCATCGGTTGCTTTTTTTGTATCTGTTGTCCAGTCAAAATAAATCAGATCATGAACAGAGATCAATGTCTTCTTCTTATCCCATTTGTAGGAATATCCAAGTGCCGTCAGAACTTTTTTAGCAGGAATACATAAAACTTCACTGTTCTTATCTTTTCTTGTGACAAGATACATCGGTGTGGAAAGAGAAACCGGTGCCCCGTTTACGGTCATTGTTGTTTCATTTAAAACCAATTTTACCTTTTTATTCGTAACCGTATTTTCTATATTGAGTGTCTGGGTATCCGCATTATAATTGTAATTTAAACCGATAACATTACTTAATGTTTCTTCCGCAGGTAAATACATTGAACCGGATATTTTTAGTGCCGGCATGGAAGTCAATTTGTTAGATTTGTCGTTAAATGTAAAGCAATTAGAATAAACAGTAGTTTTTGCATCTTTTTCCTGATAAGAGTACATAAATTGTTTTGTCATTGTCAGAATAGAACCCTTTGCCCTATATTGAAAGCCGAGATGTTTACATAAAAATTTTGCAGGTACTAATATTGTAGAGGTTCGTTTACGAACATAAGTTACCTTTGTCGGCGCAACACTTAAGCGATATTTTTTCCCGTTTACATAAGCATTTTTACTGCCGACAGTAAGGGTTACTTTAATTCCATTGCGTGAAAAAGTAAGTCTTTTTTTAGAGGATCTATATGATGTTTTTACCTTCAAGCCCTTTTTAAAAACATCTTTGTAAGATACCATGCGTGTGCCTTTAATGGTAAGCCCCTTACGAGAACTTTTTGTAATGGTCTTGTTCTGATATCTTACGATAGACTGTGTCTTTCTATAATAGGTGGTTTTGCCATTTAACTTCACTTTAAGAGTCGCCGCCTGGCTGGTGGCAGGAAAGAAAAAGATTCCGAATAAAAGTAAAGTCAGGAAAGAAAAAAGTATTTTCCGAAATGGTGTTGCTTTTGGTGTATTCATTGTAAGTTCGCCCCTTTATAGTAGTATTATCTTTATGTAACGGTTATGTTACATCTTATTTTTTAATTGTAGCAAGTCTTCTTGGCATAATTATGGCAGGGGGTAATAATACACTTGTTAAATAGCTTCAATTTTCTCATAAATAGGAAGGATAAGATAACGTCCGGCGTAAATCATTCCTTCCTGAGAAATGTTATTTATTTCTTTAATTTCTTCTACATAAGAGGTTAACTGCTCTTCGTCGGCATTTTTCAAATGATCTTTCGCGATTGACCAAACGGAATCTCCTTCATACACAAGAACAGATTCATATCTGCTAACGGTCATTTTGGAGGTTGTGGTTGTCTTTGCATTAATGTTCTGGAATACGACAAAGCATCCAAGAATAATAAAAACAACTAAGAGACAGTGTAAAATTGACATTTTCCTTCTTCTGTTCATAACAAATCACTCCTTAGGATAGTAAAACATAACAACTAATGAATCGAACATAACATCCGAACAAACAATCCGAACATCTGTTTATGCTGCTATCATACCACACGAACATGCGTTTGTCAATTGTTTTTTGAAAAAAAGGTAACTATTCGGGATTTTTTGCATGGAAAGCAATGAATCGTCGTGCTTGCACGTAAAAGACATTGCTTTCCATGCAAAAAATCCTAATAGGGCTCCCCCTCCACATATGAGCATTTTTAGCCTTGTCAAAGGCGA
>ERZ826051.784-NODE-784-length-33562-cov-5.655535_pt1 | contig 33562 bp, 22 predicted proteins | sample MGYA00519928_ERZ826051 | MGnify/ENA primary metagenome ERZ826051 (study PRJEB31778, sample SAMEA3449219) | human gut metagenome | biome: human gut; feature: human-associated habitat; material: faeces | place: United Kingdom | collected 2010/2012 ...
AATATTTCCTACCAGGGCTCTTTTTTGTACTGTCCGCACAACCTGGGGCAGTTCATTTATGTCTTGGCTGGTGGCTGCTTTTTTCTTCCTGTTGGCCACTGCTTGCCTATTCGCCGCCATCGTTTTTGTGGTTGCGATTGTGCAGTGGTGTTTGCAATACCCTGCCTGTACAAATTTTTCTGAAATAAGGGCTCATACAGTCGGACTTATTATTCTTATTTTCCTGACGCTATTTGCCCTTCTATTTATGCTTCTTTGCTTTTTCTCCGCAAGAGAAGTAGACAAGGAAACCGATAAGCATTATTTATCGTCGCTTTTCTCGGGAACTATCGGTTTTGTTGCCCTGATCGTAGCCATCGCCGCTCTTGTATTGGATAAGGGATAGGGTTTTATCAATCTACGTCTATCGGCGTAAAACACAGCCCACCATCCCCATTCAGCCGGCAATATCGGCGAAGTGGGTATGGAGGGCTATTTTTATACAAGAGATATAAATACGGTTAAATCAGTGGTTTTTCGTTTGGACTTAGATCGTTTAATATTAACGGTTTTCATTCCAAAAACGATAGATAGGATATGATTTAAAACTATTCTGTAACTCAGGTGTAAGTCTACTAAAATGAATTTCTGCAGCCCGTTGTTGCCCCAGTAACAAGTATGCCCCAACAAGAATATCCTCCCTGGTGGTACTATCCTCGATCAATGCATAAAGCTCTGCTAATTCTGATATGTTAAATTCTCTCTTTCGCTTTTTATTATTATCAGTAGGAAATTCCTTTAATGTAAGAGATTTCGTTTTTTTATTTTGTGTTTCTGCAAGAGCAACTCGCAACTTTATTGGAGGCAGTTCAATGTAATATATCTTTCGCAAACCACCATTATCGATATATACGACAAAAAGAATAATCCCGCCATCATAAAGAAAATTTCTCAAATCAATTGTGGAAATAGAGTACGAAATTTCACTTTTAAAAGCCCCCTCATGTGCCTTGCCTTTAACTTGCACCGACAGACGTCCTGCTAAATTTTCTTTTTTGTGAGTCCTATTGTTATATATATAAACGTCTCCATCCCATGAGGGTTCTTTATCGTTGTCGTTAATAAAAGGTTCAAGAAAATCACACATAGCGATACTGTCTTTAACTGCATTCACAGATAGTATTTCGATAGTCTTCGCATTCAAACTCATTTTGCAGCCCTCCTAGCTTCTGATGTAGGACCAGACTTTTTTATAATGCGGAAATAGCCACTATGTTATAGTATAGCACAGAATCAATAGGGACGCATAATAGTTTATAATAAGCAGGTACAGAGAAACACCGGCAGGGTATAGTCTGCCAGCATTTTTCTGTACCTGCTTATTAGTGAAGTGGTTGTGTGATTTCAAATCCGCCGACGAATCGGATGCGGATTTCTTCTTTGGAAAGTACGGTGACTTTCTCTATAATCCGGTACACTAAGGCGTCGGAATATTCTGTCAGGTCGAAATCCCCCGCACGGATGAGCTCCATAATTTCCTTGGCCTGGCTTTCTCTGCCGATGCTCTGCTGGGCGGAGAGCTCCGCCCGTTTCTTCATTTGCTTCAGCCGAACCATTTCGTCGCTGATCTGCTTGATTCGTCTGTCGGATATTTCATTCCCATCCACGGTAAGCAACCGGTCCAATTCCTTGTCCAGCTCATCGAGCCGATTCTTTATGACGATAGGGCTGGCCTCTTCGTGTTCTCCAGCGATGCAGTCTATAAGTGTATCCTGTAGCATGGCGGCCATTTCTTCCTGATGTCCTTGGATAAGGGAGCGGATCGCTTCCAGTATGGCAGCATGGAGAGCGCCTTCTTCCAGGCTGGGAGAATTCCTGCAGGCTTTCGGCCCGCATTCCAGTCGGGTGATGCAGCGCCAGACGATCTGCTTTCTCCCATGAATGTTCCAGGTTACCCGACGGAAGTAGCCGCCGCAGTCGCAGCAGACCAGCCTTTCCGACAGCACGTATTTGCTGGTGAACCGGCCTCGGTTGGTTTTGGCTTTCTTGGTGTTAGCAGGCTTCTTGCTGTTTCTACGGGCGATTTCTTCCTGGATTCGGAAAAACGTTTCCCTTGGGATAATGGCGGGATGATGATCCCGGAGGTAGTATTGTGTGAGCTCCCCGTTGTTCTTCTTGACCTTGCCCTCGATAAAATCAGCGGTGTAGGTTTTCTGGAGCAGGACATCGCCCATGTATTTTTCGTTCTGTAAAATACGCTGGATGGACTCGGTGCTCCAGTTCTTCTTGCCGGTGGCGGTCAATGCTCCCATATGCTCCAGGGTCTTTTTGATAGTAACCAGGCTGTCGCCGTTTAAGAAGTTTCGCGCGATCAGCCGAATGATTTCGGCTTCTTCCGGTACAATCTCCGGTTCACCGTCCGGACCCTTGCGGTATCCCAAAAAGTTCTTGTAGCGGAAGGTGAAATGCCCCTGCTTGTATCCCATGCGGATCCCTCTGGTGACGTTGCCGCTGATGGACTCGCTCTCGGCCTGGGCAAAGGCACTCAGGCAGGTCAGGATCATTTCGCTGTTCATGTTCGAGGTGTCGATGTTCTCTTTCTCGAATATCACAGGGATGCCCCAGCTTTTTAGGATCCGGACATACTTGATGCAGTCGAGGGTGTTTCTCGCAAAGCGGGAGATGGATTTGGTCAGGATGAGGTCTATTTTCTTTTTCCTGCACAGCTCGATCATCTCATTGAACTGGTCCCTCTTTTTGGTGCTTACCCCGGAGATGCCGTCGTCCGCGAAAATCCCAGCCAGCTGCCAGCCTTCGTGATGGGTGATTTTGTCGGTGTAGTAGTTTACCTGCACTTCAAAGCTGTTTTGCTGTTCTTCTTCCTCTGTGCTGACCCGACAGTAGGCCGCGACCCGCAGTTTCCGTTTTCGCTTCCGCAAGTCGACCAGCATGGGGTTTGCTGGTATCTCGATCACTGTTTTTTGTGCCATGGGCTGTCTTCCCCTTTCACAATACTTTTCCATTCAGCAGCCGGAGCTGGACGGTCCCGTCCGGCTTCAGGATAACCTGTTCAATGGTCTGTTCAAAAAGGTTCCGATCCAGCTTCTCATCATGACCATGCTCTTGAAAAAGCGCCGATATTTTCATGGTGATATGATCGGATTCTTGGATGCGGCAGGTCTTGTATTTCTCGGCGGCGCATTCCAGAATGAGGGGAAGCAGCCTTTTCGGATCCACCTCACGCTGGTTCAGCGCCTGATGGATTTCGTTGGTCAGGCGGGCCGCCTGCATGGACAGGCTGTCGCCGGTGGCCTGCTCCGGTTCTGCCATCTGTGGGTTTCGGCAAACCGCCAGCAGCTTTTCTGTGGTCGCCGTCAGTAACGCTTCGTCATCCAATGGTCCGATGCGCGTCTCGCAGGTTTTGCAGTCCCAATAAATACGAGGGGATTTCTTGCTGTTCCGATTCAGCGATGTCCCGCACCTGCAGCACACTAATTTTTTATATAGGAATCGGCTAGAGGACTGCGGTATGGCTTTTCTCCTTCTCATCGCAGCGATCTGCTCGCCCAATTCCCTGCTAAAAACTGGCGGGTAGGATTCTCCGTTCCAATATCGGACATCATCCAGAATCCGCGCGATCACGTTTTTGTTCCAGTCGTGGGCATTTTCACGGTAAGGGATGCCGCTTTGTTCCGCCATACCGGCCAACCGCAGCAGTGACCATCCTTCCAGGTAACGAGCGGTAATCAGGCGGAGAAGTTCCGCCTCCCCCGGCACGATTTCGATTTTCCCATTTGTCATGTGATAGCCAAAGGGAAAGTATCGTATTTTCTTCATGGGATCACCTTCCTTCATCGAGCGTAAGCCCGTTGGTAAGGTGAAAGCAAAACTTTTCGGGGTAAACCGTGATATGCTTTACCATGCTTCTAAATATGGAAGGTTCAAATTCCAGCATGGGCCGGGATTCTTCCAGCAGGTCGATCAGCAACCGGGTATTGTCAATGGTGCTGCTGGTATCGTCCGGTTCCTGAAGTTGACGCAGTTCCCGGCGCAGTTCTTCGATCTTTTTGTTGTTGCGGTTGCTTCGTTCTATAAAAATAGCAGAATCCATGCACCCCTCAGTCTGTAACCGAGCGAGTGTATGATTCTGCTTAACGGTTTCCGCTATTTGCCGGTTTAATTCCTGAATATTCGGCTTTGTATAGAACGACTTGCTTTGCATCTCCAGCAGTTGAACCAGCATGGTTTTCAGAAGGCTCTGGTTATCCTGTAGTTTATTGAATAAGGTTAAAAATGCCTGACATATGTCTTTCTCATCGATAACATCCGATGGACAAAGAGTTTTGTCTTGAAAATGGCGATAGCAAATCCAGCGAACTCTTTCTTTGTATGGACGTCGCTGTAAAGTGGAACCGCAAAACCCACACGTCATCATACGGCTGAGAGGAAAGGCGTGTATTGGCGTTTTTGATGTATGCAACTCTGCTTTTTCTTTGAGCAGCCTCTGTACAATCTTAAATGCCTCTCGTGAAATGATAGCCGGGTGGGAATCCTGAATATAGTATTTCGGCATTTGTCCGTTATTTTGGATTTTTCTTAAGGGGATCTCATCGGGAGTAAAACTTTTTTGGACCAGTGCGTCACCAATGTATTTTTCGTTCGTCAGAATATAGCGGATGGACGTGCGTCGCCATCTGCCAGAGCTTTTTTTGACGACTTGTAATTCCATATCATTTAAATCCGCGGCAATTTCATTCATACTCTTCCCCGCAAGATAACTGCTGAAAATATACTCGACGATGGGAACTTCCTGTGGATCCGGTACCAGGGTATTACCCTCTAAAAAATAGCCAAGCGGCGCGCTGTGAGTGATAAAATCACCTGAGCGCATCCGCTTTTGGTAGCTCCATTTGAGGTTTTTCGAGATAGACAGGGATTCCTCCTGTGCAGCGGATCCCAAAATGCTCAGCAGCATTTCGCTGCCCATGTTCCCGGTGTCGATGCCCTCTTTTTCAAATTCCACCGCTACGCCAAGTTGCTTTAATTCCCGCACCGCTTGAAGGCAGTCGATGGTGTTTCTCGCAAACCGGGAAATGGATTTCACCAGTATGCGGTCGATCTTTCCGGCCCGGCAGTCGGCAAGCAGGCGCTGAAAATCGTCCCGCTTGTCGGCTGTGGTGCCGGAAACCGCTTCGTCGGCGTAAAGGCCCGCGAATTCCCATTCGTCCTTGGAGCGGATATAGCTGGTGTAGTAGTCCACCTGGGTGGCGAAGGAATTCAGCTGGTCTGCCGAGTCGCTGCTCACACGGGCATAAGCGGCAACCCGCAGTTTTTTGGCCTGCTCCGCTATGGGCTGAATTACTATGACCTGCGGCACCCTCGCCACCCCTTTCCGGCTGGACATCTTTTTTGTCACACCCAACACTACCACAACCGGCGCTGAATAGCTATCACGACAACCACTAAATATGGGGCTGCCAACCGCTGCTCCTTTCGGCACTTCCAACAACGGCGGCCCTTGGGTCTATCCGTTTGTTTTTGAATGGATAGTATACAGGGTCACGCCGTATTTTTCGGCAAGGACGGTGTTGGCCTGCTGGCATTGTTCTGTGGTAATCCGGCCCTGCTCCAGCAGTTTTTTCAACGCCGAAAACACCATAAAATACTGGATTTCATTGATCACCTGTTTGTTTGGAGCCCGGAGAGTGTATGGTACGCCCATGGCGGTTTTACCACGGCAGGCCGCAGCCTTTTCGGGCCGCCCTGTTGAGGAAGCGCTGTTCCAACCCCTTGAGGTGAAGCTCGTATCGCAGGTCGCTTTCGGTGGTGATCAGTACCGCATCGTGATCCTGCAGGCATTCCAATATCTGTATAAGGATAGCGGAATCATGGCCCAGCCGGGTTAAATCCCGCACAAGCACCGCGCGGGCCTGGGCGTTTTTTACAGCCCGCAGCATTTGCTTCAGCCCCAGCCGGGCCATGCTCCTGCCGGTACCCATATCCTGAGAGGTTCCTACAACCGTGTATTTCTGCTGCTCGGCTTGCTCCAGCAGATCCTGCATCTGCCGGAAAAGAACAGCCGGATGTTTGTCGCTGCTCCGGCTGTATACCCACACAAGGCGGTCTGCATAGGGGGCATTCATCGTTCCGGCCCCCCTTTCCTTTTGCGGCGTATAGGGGGCGTTTCGCTTCTATCGGCGCCTGGAATGTAAAAATGTACGTCGTTTTCATACAGTAATTTCAGAACGGGAATCGGGCCTTCGGCAAGACGGTTGATTTGGCTGCCGCTGGCCAGTATGACAATATCCACCTCGCCCCTCTGCACCGCCTCCAGCATAAGCTGGATGCCGGGACGATGGATAGGATCCCCTTTGACGCCCGCATCATAAGAGGTGCCGACGATGGTGTAGCCCCGTCGTTTAGCCTCGGCTGTCAACTTTTCCAATTGAGCAGGTGGCCGCCTTCCGTTCTGCTCAATTGTGCCGGCACTGCCGTAAATCCATGCTCTGTTTTTCTGCAGGCTGTCCGGATCGCAGGCAAAACGGCAATACATCACGGCTCGTGGCTTTCGCTCCATAGAGGATGTTCTTTTCTGCTTCTCTGCGATATCATCGGGGAGACCCGGTAAATCTTTCGGATTCATAGGGACTTTCTCCTTTACGTCAAAAAATAATCCGGACCTTTCTTGGCCCGGATGAAGTCCTCGACATCTTCGATTTTTCTCGTCATGCGAAGGGGCGGCAGGGTTTCCAGCACAGCCCGGTGATACCGCTGGCCGGGAGCCGCCCGCCAGTCCAGGATGCTCACCACGCAGGTGTCGGTTTCGGTGCGAACGGCCCGCCCAAACCCTTGCCGGAGCTTGACCTGCATATCCGGGATAATGACAGCCCGGATGTAATCCTGCAGGGTGGGATACTGCTCCCGTTCTGCTTCGCTCAGTGGATCCGGAACAGGAAAGGGCAGCCGCACGAGTATGAGGGACGACACCATATCGCCGGGAAAGTCCACCCCTTCCCAACAGGAGCCCGCCGCGAACAGCACGGCGTTGTGCGCCTGTTTGAATTGGTGGATGGCGTCCTGGGAATGTCGCCATACCTCCATTAAGGGAAAGGGCAGCCGATCCTTCACCTGATTGTACACAGCGCCCATGAGAGAATAGGAAGTGAAAAGCACCAGAGTGTGGCCATGAGTGGCTTCCACCAAGCGGCAGATCTGTTCTGCCAGACACGCGGCTTCCTGTTCGCTGCCCATCTGTATTCGCGGCAGGTCGTCGGGGATATACAGGAGGCAGTTCCTCTCATAATCGAAGGGCGAGACGGCAAGACAATCTTGCAACCGTTGATTTTCGGACAGCCCCATGACCCTGTGCGTGCGCTCGAAGCTGCCTCCGGCCATGAGGGTGCCGGAGGTCAGAATGGCGGGAATGTCCTTCATCCACAGCGCCCGGCGCAGCTGCTCCGGCATTTCCCGGCTGGCGGCGCAGAGGCTGGGGCTTCCGTCCCGGTCGTACTGGATGGTGAGGATGTATTGGCGGTCCTCGGTAAAAAAGAGGCTCAGGATCTGTTCCGTCGTTCCCAGCCGGTGAATGATCCACCGGGGGAGGTGTGGGGAAAGCTGTTTTTGAAGCTGCCGAAGAAGGGAGAGGCAATCCCGCAGGGCCGCTTCCCGGTCCGGCGTCAACACAAAAGGGGTTCGCTGGGCTTCTTCCAGCAGTTCGCCCCGGCACAGGGCTCCCATAAGGACGCGAAACGTCTCCCACAGGCGCTGAGCGGCCAACATCTGTTTCTCCTGTGTGAGCAGGCCGCACAATTCGGTGAAATCTTCCGCCGATAGGTTTTTTCCGTACATCTGACGGGCCGCGTCCGGCAGCTTGTGGGCCTCGTCGATCACCAATGCCTGGTAATCATTGAGAAGGGGCCGCAGCTCCTGCAAACGGTGGGCGGCATCGGCCAGTAGGTAGTTGTGGTTGCAGATCTGGACGAATATCTCCGCGCTTCTGGCCTCGCGTAAATACCTATGATATCGGCAGGTATTGCGCAGCGGACAGCTTTTTTCACAAACCTTGGGAACGCACACCTGCCGCCGGTCAAAACCGCTCAGGCCGGTAACCGTGTCTAAATCGTAATAGGTGCGAAGGGCGAGAAGGGCTTCCAGCTGTTCCGCGTTCTTTTTCTTCTCCTTAACGGCTTCCAACCGCTCTGCAAGGCGGAGATCGCAGACAAAGCGTTCCTTGCCTTTTCGCACCATCGCGCGGATGGGCTTCTGCATGATGCGGTTCTCCAGAAAAATCCGGGATATGAACGGAAGGTATTCTCCGATGATGGCGTCCTGCAGGGCCACGCTGGAGGTGGAGACCACCACCGGCTGGGAACCGGCAGGCCCATGAGGCGCAAACTTTTTCAGTAGAATGCAGGCGGTCAGGTAGGCATACGTCTTGCCGATCCCAACCCCTGCGTCGCACAGGGCAATATGGTTTTGGAGCAGGGTGTCCAGCATGGCGTGGCAGAGAGCAACTTGTTCTTCCCGCACGGCCAGTCCGTTTTGGGGCAGAAGGACTCGGAAAATCCGTTCAATCTCCCCATGGGCCTGCTCCTTCAGAAAGGGATAACTCATGTCGGCACAATCTCCTTGGCGTCAACCAGCCCAAAGGGGGCGGCGCAGCATAAACCGCGCCGCCCCTCCGCTGGCGACAATCTGAATTCCGTCTGCTTTTGCTGTGCCGTATTTGCAGCCCGCCCCCCGGCAACCTTGGGAACCATGCGGGCAGGCTTGCAGTTGACAAGCCGTTCACTGGCTCTCCAAGGGTCTTGCTGATTACAACCCAAGGTCGGCCAGCCCATCTGACGTGTGGGCAAACGATATCGCGTATCATAATCCCCCGGCCCAAGGTCATGGCGAAAAGGGCAACAACTCCCTCTTTCCGGTCAAAAGGCATCGCTCGAATCCAAAAGCAACAGCCGCCGTCCCTTTTCAGGGAGGCAGCTCTTGCTTGGGATCGTCATGGCGCTTCTTCCGGAGTTCGTTGTGCAAAAATTTGCACAATGAACTCTCTTTGTCGCTCGCTCAGGCGGGAACGTACCCGCATGGCTGGTATACACTTTTCAAGCTACAAGGTGAACGGTTTTCCCCATTCACCCCATAGCCCAGGAAAAAGGCCGGATCGTGACATGAATTTCAAAAAATTAAAATTTCTTTTTCAGACGTGAGATCCGTTGCCGGATAGCTGTTTCCGTGAGACCGGTTTTCTCGGCGATCTCTATGCTGGTATAGCCCTGCAGCTTATACAAGATGATTTGCAGGGTGAGCTTGTCCTCTTTGGAAAGAACCCGCAGCAGCTCCGTGTCCTCGATGCTGTCCAGCAGGGATTCGGTGTCCTCCACCGGCAGCTCCAGTTCCTGTGCTGCGGCCCAGTCCACATAAGGCGACCATTCCACCTGCCGCTGCCGGTACTGGCGCTCCTTGTTGAACTGCACCCAATCGTATGTATGCAGGCGCTGGATGGTTTCCTCATCCACGCCGAGTTCTCTTCCGCGTCTTTCCAGCGGAGCCATTCTCTTTCCTCTTTGGCTTTGTTGTAAGCCATGGCTGTTTCCTCCGATCAATCTGAAATTTAGAAAAATTCAGATTGTCGGAGGCCCACGGCAGTTCTGGATGCTACGTCGGGCCAAATGGATTACATAATAAAAAAAGTCGAATTTATCCCTTGACTTTTCCAGGATAAATTCGACTTTATTATCTAACAACAATGTTTTCCGATTGACGTATGTTAATCGCGAATAATATTGTAAAGAGAGAGTACCCCTTCTATTGATTTTTTCTGTTTGCATACGGAGTACCATAGAATAAGTATTCTATGGTACTTCAGCTTGTCGAAAAAGTCCGGCTATGTCGACCATTTACGCCAAGCTGAACAAAAGTGGGGGAAATCGAACGATTTCCCCCACTTTTGACACCTGCGGGCGGGTGATTGTTGCGCGAGGGGGAATCCTGATGGTTTCCGGCAGTTGGGCTAGCCCAACTGCATCACTCTCTCCCTCCGCTTACTTCTTCAACATCCTTGATTTTCGACCCTGTATATCTTCTGCATAGGTTGCCGCCAGTTTCGCATACGGATTAGGGAGCGGATTTGTTTTGTACCTCGGTACTAGTTTGTCGAAACATTTTAAAGTATAATAATTTAAGCACCGGCAGATAACCATTAATATGTAGGGGCATATCCGAAGCGATGATGCAAACAGAAGTCTTCCTCTTCGTCCCACATAAAATGTAAAGAAATCATCCCTGATGACAGTTTCTTAAAAATGCCTCTACCCGTTCCCGAGTTGGTATGGAGGAAGCGGCGCCGTTGGCCGATACAGCCAGTGCGGAGGCCGCCGAGGCCTGCCGCAATATCTCCTGAATGGGAAGTCCCCTGACCCAGCCGGCGAGAAAATAGCCTGTAAAGGTGTCGCCAGCCGCCGTTGTATCCGCCACCATTGTGTCAAAGATCGAATGAGAAAACTGCTGATCGCCGTCTTTATAAAGTACTCCTCTTTTTCCAAGCGTTAGGATAATGGCACTTTCCGAATAGGTGTCCTGTAGGGTGTTTAGGATATCCTGCGGCTTCGACCTTCCGGACAACTGCCGGCCTTCCGTCTCGTTGATGAAAAGCCATCGCACACAGGATAGCGGCAGCTTCGTAATGCTGTCGTCACAAGGAGAGGGGTTAAAGGCGATGAGCATTCCTTTTCGGCGAGCCTTCTCCATAATTCCCGCAAGGCCGCTTATCTCATTCTGCAAAAGCAGGATGTCCCCCTCGTGGAAATGAGCCAGCACTTCTGCGTCCCATTCCGCAGTTATGGCTTGATTGGCACCGCCGTACAGGATAATGCTATTGCTCCCTGCATCGTCCACCTGAATAATCGCATGCCCGGTTCGTTCTTCTGTAACAAGGATATGCTGTGTGTCCACCTGCTCGTTGTCCAAAAAAGTCTTAAGCATATGCCCGTCCGCGCCTATCTTTCCCACATGGCACACCTCGGCGCCGGCCCGCGCTAACGCAACCGACTGGTTCAGCCCCTTTCCTCCACAGTTTATATGATATTCCGAGGAGGAGATGGTTTCTCCCGGCAGAACCAGATGCTTTACCCGGTAAACAAAATCCAGATTCAGGGAACCGAAATTTACAATTTTCATCTGCAATCCTCCATCGTTAAAACAGAGCCAATTCCTCTTCCGGAAGCCTTACAGCCCTGCCAATATCCTGTACCATCCATATTGCCTGTGCGGTTCTCTCCACCACCTCCAAGCGATCGAACGTCTGGAGCAAAGAGTTCCCCACAACGATTAACTGGCCGTTTTCCCAAAGCAGGGCGGGGGCCTCTGGCGAAAGCAGACAGGCGATTTTCTTCGGATCCGCCAGTCCTTCATGAAACGAGATCCGACGCAGCTCCCGAAGCTGCACATAGCTTTCCGGCATAAGCGTCAAATCAAGCGGCGCGCCGGTCACGGCAAAAGCCATGGAATAGACCGGACACGCCCCTATAATACAATGGATCTCCGGATGCCGCTGGTATATCTGGGCGTGCATATCTACCTCGACCGGCAGCGGCTTTTCCCGCTTTGTTGCCATTTCAACACGGATAAGCTCCGTCTCGTCCAAGCAGGTGCAATCCGCCCCTATCGGGGTGATGAGGAACGTGCCGTCCCCCAAGCGAAGCGACAAACAGCCCAGCGAGCCAGTAAAAAGCTGCTGGCGGCAGGCACGGCCGGCAAACGAAACAAGGCGGCGGCGCGCCTCCGCTTCCTCCTCGCCTATCGTCGCGGGCAGGGGTTCCTTGTCCGCACGGGAAAGCGATGCATAACGGGATACCTCCTCCTCACTGAGAGCCTCCGCGCCGCCGAGCCGATGCGCATACCCCTCAATGGTTGCCAAAACCTCCAACGTTTCAAGCTGACGGTACGCCGCGGCCATGTCGTGCGCGCCGATACACACCCCGTGATTTTTCATCATAACCACGTCGCTCCCCTTCCGGAACTCCGCTGACAGATACTCTCCCAGACGGTCTGAGCCCGGGATGGCGTAATCAGCGTATCCCAGCCGGCCGCAGCTCCGGGCGGCCGGCGCGAGCAGGCGAGGCCTCGGCATGGCGTGCGCAATGGAAAACGCCACCAGTGCCGGCGGATGCGCGTGTAAAATCGCCCGGATATCCGGTCGGGCGTGGTAAATGGCCTGATGAAACGCCAGCTCGATGGAAGGCTTTCCTCCTTCTGCAACGGTGCCGTCCGGCCGCACGCAACAGATCTGATTTCTGGTCAGGCTTCCCTTGTCTAGACCGGATGGGGTAATCCAGATGTTTCCCTCTTCGTCAAGAACCGACAGGTTTCCGCCCGATGTGGTGGTAAGCCCCCGGCTGTAAATACGTCCCATCGCAGCAACAAGCTGATCCGCCGGCGAAGTATTTCCTGTATTCATTTCATTAATCCCTTCTAAAAAGTTGCCAGATGCCTGCCGATACAAAATGGGCAGGCATCTGGCAGAATATGCTTTGTTAAAGGTTTGCAACCCCGATTGCACAGAGGCCAAACCACGGCGTCGTCACCGAACCGCGCTGCTTCAGCGTCAGTTCCACCTTGTGATTACCGGGAGAATCCAGGTGGATAACATGATACGGATAGGTATGCACAAAATCCGGATTCGCCTCCGCTATGGTTCCAACCACCTTACCGTCAACTTTGATTTCCAGACTGCCCATTTTGGCGTCCCGCATATAGAAGAGCTCCACATAGCCGGCGTTTACGTTCAGGGTAAGCGTCGCGCCAAAGCTTTTGGCCTGCCAGCCCTCGGTTTTGAACTCAGCCGTCCGGGCCGCATAGTCCGCCGTCCAGCCGCTTGTTTCAATCGACATGCCAGCAGGCAGCGTATCCTTGCTTTCGACCAGTATCGCGTCCTTATAGCGGTTCGCCGTAACCGGTGCCGGAAGGGCAGTATTCTGCTTGGCGGGAGAGATACCCGCATCCAATATGGCAGTCTGCAGGTACGAGGTAATCAGGTTGGCGATCAGCTCGTGCCCCTTGTCAGTCGGGTGCACCGTGTCGGACGACCAGATATCTGCGGCGCGCAGTCCTGTAATGTTTTTGTTTTCCTCCCGGTTCGCCCAATAGGAGGAGCGGAAGCTGATCTGGGGAATACCGTATCGCTTGTTCACCGGCTGTTGCTTTGCCTGTACGTTTTCCCCGTTGCTTGGGCATACGTTGAAGTTGATAACCGGGATTCCAGCCGCAAGCAGCTGGCTGACAATCCCCTCATAGGCTTCCTGATAGTATTGATGCCACGGATCGTTGGTTCCCAAATCGACGATGACCAGATCCGGCTTGTGGGCAAGTACGTCCTTCTGAACGCGACAGGCGCCGAACACGCTTTCAGTGGCACTGACGCCGGAATTCACCAGTGTTATCTTCGACTGGGGATATGTCTTCTGCAGCCAATCCCTTACCCGGAACGCCCAGCCCAATTGACTTCCGGCGTTGTGACCCGCCGTAATGGAGTCGCCCAGCGTCACCAGCGTAATCGGTCTACCCTGCTTTGCCTTGTCCAGGGCGGCGGCGATGGCCGCTTTATTGTTTGCGGCGCCAGAAAAAAGAACCGACTGCTCTGTTGCCTTTTCTACGGCTTTTTCATAGGCGGTATCTACCGGCTTCGTGGTTCCGTGATACACTCTCAGATCCGTCAGCCCCATTGTTGCGCTCCCTCCGGCGATATTGAAATAGACGCGCACGCAGTTCACTTTTGCATAATCCAGTGCCCCGCCCTGGAACACGAAATCGCTCAGCGGCAGATCCATCTCATTCCAGCCTTTTTTCAGCGGAATGGAACGGCCGAATTCCCCGATTCCCAACTCATTGACGTCAGGGCGGCCGCTGCTGGTAAACTCGATCTGCCCACCGGTGACAACGGACGGGTTATCCGTGTACACATAAAAGTGAACCCAGCCGTCCGATTTGAAAGCGGTCATATTAAATCGTACCTGCATATTGATAAAGACAATGTCCGCGCTGTTGGTGATTTGCAGATATTTCTCCCCCGCAGCTGCCGGCGTACCCGTCCCCAGCCGCAGGCTCGGCATTCCCGTCCAGCCACCGTCGAGCGTGTCCGTCCTGCCGACCGTAATTTCCGTACCTGCCTCGCCTGTACCGCCCGCGGTGGTTCCGGCGGTTCCCGTAGTGCCTGCGGTGGTCGTGCCCTCCGTCGATACAAAGGAATTGGTTGGCACGCCTGTTTGGCTGCCGGATGTCTCCGGCAGGGTTGTGCCTCCTGTGGAATATGTGCTGTCCGTCCCCGATGGAACGGAGGAAAGCGGCTCTTCTTCCTTTTCACGGCAGGCCGCAGCAGTCAGCAGCAGGCTGGCCGCCAGCAGAACAGCGGGCAGGCGACGCCTCGCTTTATGCAGTAGCTTCATTTTGTATCCGGCCCCCATTTCGGCTCACCAAACCGTTCGACGTTGCTTTTATATTGATCCGTCCAGTATTTTACCAGCTTGTCAAAGTCCAGCGTCGCGCGGATTTCCTTCTGCATGGCTTCCACGATTTTGGCCGATTCCTCGGCGGTTTTTGCCTCGATGGCCAGCGCGGTTTCCCGCAGACCGATCCCGCTGATGGTCGACAGGGCGATGCCCTCCGCCGAATCAGGCATCGGCGTCATCCGGTAATATTCATTGGTCGAATCATAGGCGTACGGCAGGGAATTCGGTACGTCGAACTGGTTGCGCAGATCGGTATAGGACTGTTTAACCGCCAGCGGCATATACACCAGATTGCCATAGTCGGCCATACCCGACTCCGCGTAGAAGGACGTTTCGTCCTGCCGAATTTCCTCCTTCACCGCGTCGGAAAAATCGACTGCGCCGTCCGACACCACATAATCCCGACCCGGATTTCCGCGCAGGAACTGCAGGCTGCCCGCAGGGGACGCGGCATAGCGCAGCATACGAATCGCCGCCTCCGGATCGGAACAGCGTTTGGGAATCAGAGTAACGGCACCGCCGCCCATACGGGAGCTGCCGGGAAAAGAAAAGGTTTCACCTGTTGCAGACATGGGAGGGATCGCCACAAACACGCTGTTCGGATCCTTTGAGGACAGGGTGCTGTTCGCCGGATCCAGGGCATGCCACATCCAGGGCATCATGAACGCTGTTGTGGAAGCCGTTTCGATCTGCTGCTGCAAATCCTTGATGAAGAATTCCGGATCCATCAGCCCCTCGCGATTCAGCTTATTCATAAAGGCAATAAACGCACCGTAATTCGGATCCAGATACTTGGTGGTCACTTCGCCGCTGTCGGGGTTCACGCTTATCGTTTCACGGATGCCAAAGGAGTTGCCGATGGTCAGCAGTGTGCAGGTGCCGTAGTCGCCGTAACCTGCCAAGGCGATGCTGTCCTTGCCGTTCAACTTGGGGTATTTCTGCTTAAACAGCTTGAGTGTATTATACAGGTCGTCCGGCGTGGCAATTGACGGCTTACCAAGCGCTTCCCAAATATCGTGCCGTACATTATAGGACTGATTGGCGTTGTAGTACAGGTTGGTTTCTTCCTCCGTATTGCTGGGGGTCAGGCCCATAAAGGCCATCATTTTTCCGTCCGTATAAGTACCCGCTTCCACAAGCCGTGCAGGCAGCTCCTCTTTCATACCGGGTTCGTATTTTTCCATCAGCTCGTCAAGCGAATAGACAAATCCGTTTTGTATCAGCTTTTCTACTAGCGGATCGCGATAATCGAGGGTGATGAGATCCGGAAATTCCCCTGTTGCCATCATCAGATTGACCGCCTCGGTATAGCTTCCCGCTGTGCGGCGGCCGATCATATCGATACCGGTGATCTCCTTGACGGCCTTCAGCGTCGGGTATTCTTCCAGCGATTTGGTGCATTTGTGGTAGGAGAATTGGAACCAGGCATCCAGCGTAGCCTCCCGGCCCAGATACCATTTCTCCTTCTCATCCTGTACGTACTGCTCAAACGGGAAATCCTCGTCCACTGACTCCAGCACGTTCCAGGTGACTTCTTTGGTGAAGGCCGACGGATCCTTTTTCCCCTCTGTATTGCCCTGACTTACCGGTGTTTTTCCTCCCGGGTTTCCGCAGGACGCCAGAGAAAGCAGCAGGAACAGCGCGGCGCAGGCGGCGATAGCTTTTTTCATGATGTTTCCTCCCTTGTTAACCGATGGTATTATTCCTTGATGGCGCCGATCATAAAGCCCTTGACAAAATAGCGCTGGAAGAAGGGGTAAATAAAAATAATCGGCCCAATGGCAATGATCATGGTCGCGAGCTGGATGGCGTAGGGGGTAACGGAGGTGGCCGCCGGATTAAACACCGTCCCGCCTGTCATGCTGGTCATCGCCCCCTGTGCACTCATGATGATTTCGTTGAGCAGCAGCTGCAGAGGCTTGAGCTCCGGCCTTTTCAGTATAAAGATGTTGGCGTCAAACCAGGAATTCCATTGACCGACCGCCGTCATCAGCGAAATGGTCGCGATAACCGGCTTGGAGGACGGCACCACAATTTTGAAAAAGATAATCATGTCGTTCGCACCGTCGATCTTTGCTGATTCCTCCAGACTGCTCGGCAGCGATAAAAAGAAGGACTTCATGATGATCATGTCCATGATCCCATACATACCCGGAATGATGAACACCAGAAAGTTATCCATAAAGCCCAGATTGCGCATATTGATGGTGCTTGGAATCAGCCCGCCGCCGAAAAACATGGTAATAATGCACAGGGTCAGATAAAACTTGCGGAAAACCAGATCCTTTTTGGAAAGGGCGTAGGCAAAGGTGCCTGTCCCCAGAACATGCAACAGGGTACCCAGCACGGTACGGGCTATCGTGACGAGATAACCATTCCAGATCTTTTCATTGCTCAGCACCAGCTTAAAGTTTTCCAGCGTGGGCACACGCGGCCAGAAATAGATCCCGCCAAGGTTGGTGTCCACCGCATCGTTAAATGCCATGGCCGCCACGTTCCAGAAAGGATAGATGAACAAAAATGACAGCAGCGCAAAGAAGGCGTACAGGAAAATGTCGAACACAACCTCGCCCTTTGTCCTTTTAAACATACGATCGCCTCCCTCCTCAGAATACGCCCTGTTCTCCGTGGGTCAGCAGCCTCGCCAGCCTGTCGGACGAGAATAATAGGAAAAAGGATACGATGGAGCGGAACAGATTGATTGCCGTCGCATAGGAATACCGTCCTGCCTGCAGGCCAACGCCGTAAATATACGTATCCAGCGTGGATGCAACCATACTGTTTTGGGGATTTGAAAGCAGCAGATGCTGATCAAAATTTGAGCCCATAATGCCCGCTACATTGAAAATCAACATAATGGAGACGGTTGGCATAATGGACGGCAGTGTGATGCGCATGGCGCGCTGGAACCGGGATGCCCCGTCGAGAAACGCCGATTCATACATATCCTGTGGAATGTTGGAAATAGCCGCCATGTATAAAATAGAGCTCCAACCGATGCTCTTCCATAGATCGGATAAAACGGCAATCGGCCGGAACAACTCCGGCTTTGTCAGATAGGCGATGGATTCCGATTGTAATCCCAGGGTCGTCAACGCGCTGTTGACCACCCCGTTGACGCCAAGCAAGGATTTGAGAAGGCCGGCCATGATTACCCATGAAATGAAAAAGGGAAGATACGAGACCGACTGTATGAATTTTTTATACCGGGTACAGCGAACCTCGTTGAGCAGCAGGGAAAAGATAATGGGGGCCGGGAACAGAATCAGCAGCTTGAGCGCGCTGATGATGAGAGTGTTCCAAAGCGCCTGCACCGCGTACTTGTCGTGAAAAAACACGCGAAAATGATCCAGTCCGACCCAGGGACCGCTGAAAAACGGCTGTCCGGGCTGGTAGTTGTTAAAGGCGATGACGATGCCATACATGGGAATATAGCAAAACACAATCAGCCAGACGATCCCCGGCGCCACCATGCCCTGCAGCCAGATCTGGCTGCGGAATTTCCGGGCCTTTTTTCCTATCCTTTGGGACAGCGGCGCCTTATCTGTTTTCACGGACATTGATGCCATGAACATGCTTCCTTTCGCTATTATGATTCAGCCTCTATCATATGGAACAGCTCCACGCGCCCAACAGCGAGAACCGTACACGATTCTTCGCGGCGGATTTTCACCGGGATATCGCTGCCAATGATGCGTGCCTGAACGACCGGATACGGAACGCGGATTTCCACGCCATCCATTGGCACCGGCATCGTGGACTCCAGCTCGTTCATGACAGCGAAATAATGCTTGCCGTTCTTATTCCAGGCCATCACCTCGATCGGGAATGGAGCCGAGACCTCAAACGGCAGCCGGACGCAAAGAGAACGGATGAGAGAGGCAACGACCTTTTTGACCATATGCGGCCGCGCCATTTCGATCGGCGCCGCCGTCCAGAGGATTTTTCCTTTTCCGACCGGGACAACCGCCATGCTGGGAAAATCGGTATGGATACCGGGCGGATTGGAGTGAATGGAGGAAAACGCCCGCTTTCCCGTCATGGTGTAAGGCAATACCAGGGTAGCCAAAATTTCCGCATCGCCATAAAACCGCATTTTGGCCTGCGTCATGGGGACGGCGAGCGGATCCTCCGGTGTAAAATCACCAAAGAATGGGCGGCCGGCTGCCGTTGGAGCCATATAGGTCACGTCGTGCTCCGTTTGTCCCAGATAGTCCGCCTCCATCAGTTCCAGCAGCCGGGGGTGTCCCGGCCGGCCGGTTATGTAAAGATGACCGCCGGCCAGCAGGTATTCCTCCAGAGTGGACATTTCGTCATCGGTTATACTGGCGACACTGGAAAGGATCAGCACATCTCCTGTGAACTGCGGCAGACATTTGCTGGGGATCACATCAAAAGGAATGTGGTTGTCCCGCAAAATGCATGCCATTTTTAATTTCGCATCCATAAATTCACTGTAGCCCCAGATCCGCCCATCGCCGATCGGCATACCGTTCTGGGAGCGATCAAAGCGGGAATAGCTTGGGAACCAGATGCTGACGTTCGCTTGATAATTCCCGTTGACATAAGGCGCATACGGCTCCAGAACGGAAAAGGCCCGGCCGATCGTCTTATATGCCGGCTCGCACAGCGTTCCGTCGGGATTGATACCGTCGCAGATACAAAAGGCGCCGTTGTGAACCAGCGCAATCAGGCCGTATAGAATAAACTCTTCCTCTGTGCGGGTAGTGGTGTGTGCATATAAATCCGGGTCGCAGCGGGAGGTATGGTACACAAAGGGGAGCGTGTTAGATAAATTCCGACCGTATTTGCAGATGAACGATTCCTCCAGATAACCGCCGTATAAATCGCCGCCGACATATTCGCATTGATCGGCAATCGCATCGGACGCGCCCCCCACCCAAAAGGAATCGGGTGCGCCTCCCACGTTCTGTTCGCAGGTACAGTCGGGATTCGCCGCCTTTACAGCCGCGATGGACAGGGCCGTGAATTCCGCCATCCAGACATAGCGCCGTCTGGCATATGCGACAAAATCGGGGTCGTCCCAATCCACAACGGTGGGCAGCTCCCGGCCGGTTTCCTTGTAATACCGCTCCTTGCAGGCGGCGCAGTGACAGATTTCCGGCCATATCGGCATATCCAGAAATATCGAATCAAACCGATAACGGGTATTCATTTCGGTCAGGCACCATTTCACATTTTCACGGTATTCCGCATTGTTTGGGCAGACGATGCCATAACGCCCCCGGCGGAAAATACTCTCATTTTTATAATCCTCATAATCGCGGGAGCATTTTCCTTCCGCATTCACCTGTCTCCAGGAGGGGTGATGCTCATATGCCCAATTGTCAAACACCTGTGAAAAATATCCCATAACAGCGATACCGTGCCGGTGAGCAAGCTCGGTCATCCGTCCAACATAATCAAGGCCATGCAGCCCCTTATGAGTACGTCCGGTTTCCGACGGATAATGGGCAAGGCCGGTATGGGAAATACATTTGACGGTGATCATCTGCGTGCCCGTATCCAGCAGGGTTTGAAAAATTGCTTCGGGATCCAGTCTGGAAAAATACACCTCATTGGAATCGTCAATATGCATATCCAGAAAAAGGCGTCGATAATTGTTCTCAGTCCACACAGGGATTTCCTCCGTTTTTTGCAGCGCAGCAGCTCCGGCCGCAGCGGCCGAATCCGCCCTTCGATATCCCGCACCGCCGCGCAGGCGGTGCGGGATATCGGGGAGCGCAAGGATGGTTATTTTACAAGATACATGTCGTCCAGGCCGACGGTCAGCTGCTCGCTGTTGTTCAGATAAAACCGGATACAAGTAATGGAATCCGGATAGCAGGTGCCGCCCTGCTCGGCCAAATCCTTCAGCGGGATCTCCAGCTCGTTCCAGCCATCCTTTAAAGGATACTGAATATTGAATTCCCCCAGATGGAGCTCCTCCTCGTCCGGGTGGCCGGAGCTGGTGAATTCCAGCTGCCCGCCCGTTACGCTGGACGCCTTGCTGACATACAGCCACATGTGCAGCGTCCCGCTCTGCAAATAGGGCTCGATATTCAAATCCGCCGCCCAGTTTTCTATGACGATGTCTGATCGACCCGTTGCTTCAAAATAGCCGTTTCCCTGCTTGGCGCCCGATCTTTTCACCGTAAGGGTATGGGATTTGGCGGGCGTCCAGCTCCCCAGATCCTCCCCATCGCAGATATAAAATTTCCCGTCACTCTGCTTCCACTGCGCGGTGAAGGTCACATCGCCGGAAACCTTATAAAAATCCGCCGGCTGGTATACCTTTTCGCCGTCTGTCCAGCCATCAAACACGTAGCCGTCCTTGACGAACGGATTCGCGGCGAGCGCTATTGTTTCGTCGGCCTGGACATCGTCCCGCTCCTTTGGGGCGGTCCCGATTGCTCCGTCTCCCCCATCGTATTTGACAGTAAAGCCGGCCGTCGCTCCCTGACTTGTATTGCTGGCATCGCCGGTCGACCCAACGGGACCGCCGGAGGTTGTTCCGGATTCACCGCAGGCAGTCAGGAACAAAAGCCCCGCTGCTAAAAGAATCGGCGCTAGCTTCTTTACCCCTTTTTTCAAAGTAAAAACTCCTTTATCTGTTTTTTGTCAATAGCGGGGCTGCAAAATGTAAAATTTTGCGGCATCCCCGGAAGATCCATCTCGGTGTTTTCTCCCGCCGAACCGCATACGGCTCAGTCGGGCCGGGCACCGTTCTTTTTCTTTCCGCGCCGGCAGGCATACAGTACCGCAGCTGCTCCAACGGTCGCGGTCGGGATGGCCGCGCAGAGAGGCGACACGCCGGTATCCGGATTTTCTCCGGGCAGGCAGGCGTAGATATCGTCAATGCCGAGACATACCGCACCATATGTATAAATCCGGAAGAAATTGACCGCACGCAAATCGATCGTTCCGCCCTCGGCGGCCGCCTCGCTGAACGGCAGATACAGCTCATTCCAGCCGTCCTGCAGCTCCATTCCCGAAAGGCCCCAGTGGATTTCATCGACGTCCGCCTGTCCAGCACTGGACAGTTCCAACGAGCCGTCGGTCAGCGCGACGGCATTTTCCAGCTTTAACCAGATGTGGAGATATCCCTCCTCGGCGTACCGGCTGAGATCCAGCGTCTTATCATATTTGCGTGCCAGCATCAACGCGCCGAATGCGTTTACCTGTTCTGTTTCCAGATATCCGTTTTTGTCCGGAGCCCCGTCCGGGACGAATACAGCGCCGGTATCCAGATACCAGCCCTCCAGTGCATCAACATGGTCGATATATCGCTTCGCTCCAAAAACGGTGGGCTTCTGTACATCCGGTTCCTTCTCTTCCACCGGCGGTTCGTTGCCCTCGCGACAAAAATACACGTCATCCAGTGCCAGCCGGGTTGTCACGCGGGCGTAAACCCGCATATAGTCCAGCCGGGACAACTCGACGCTCCCGGCCGTTTCGGCGGCTGACAGGGGGAGATACACCTCGTTCCAGCCGTCCCCTGTCAAGTAAGCCCCCACATTTTCCCAAGTCTTCGCGCCGTCCGGGGAGCCGCTGCTGGAAATCTCCACCCGGAAATTTTCCAATGTTTCCCGGCTGTCCACATATACCCACATATGAAGATAGCCGTTCTCATAGCCGGAGAAGTCCTTCGCCTTGCTCAGCTTGTTCTGCAAAACACGGTGCTGGAAAATATCCTCCGCCGTGGTGCTGACGAAATAGGTACCAACCGGCGCATTTTGTCTCTCCATAGTAGCCGCCGCCTCGTTGCAGTCCTTCCAGCCCGTGTTGGCGGCTTCGATTTTATCAAACCATTTCTGTGCGCCATATACCTTTTCAGCAGGCTTTTCTTCTACCGGCGGTTCGTTGCCCTCGCGGCAGAAATACACGTCGTCCAAGCCCAGAACGCTGCTTTCCAGGCCGTTGACATACGCCCGCATATACCGAATTTGGGCTAAGTCCACCGTCCCACGGTTCTTCGTCGTTTCTTCCATGGGCAGATACAATTCATTCCAGCCGTCTTCCGCTATGTAGTCACGGATATCCCAGCCGATGGCGTCCGTGACGGCGTCTCCGCTCGACAGCTCAATTCGAGCGTATTCTCCAACCTTCGCCGCGCTGTCCACGTACACCCAGGCATGCAGATATCCGGCCTCATAGCCTGTGAAATTCTTTGCTGTCTTCAGTGTATATTCCAGCGCATGGTTTCCCCAGGAATCCAGCGTATCGCTTTGGATATAATAGGTGCCGGCGGGCGCGTCGCTGCTTTTGACTGTGGCAGGCAGCAGCTCAGCTGGAGGCGGATCTCCTGCCGCGCCGGTTTGCTTCCAGGTCGTCCACGCCGTTGCGTCAGATTCGATTTTATCCAGCCATTTCTGCGCGCCGTATGTCTTTTGTACAGGCGGCTTCTCCTCCACCGGCGGCTCGTTGCCTTCCCGGCAGAAATACACGTCGTCCAGCCCCAGGACCGCACTCTCCTGACCGCTGACATACGCCCGCATATAGCTGATGGCAGCCAAATCCACCGTACCTCGGCTTTGGGTTACAGCGGCCAGCGGTAGGTACAGCTCATTCCAACCGTCCTGGGTAATATACTCGATCAAATTCCAGCCAATGGCGTCGGTTACGATGTTGCCGCTGGACAATTCGATCCGGGGATAGATACCAATCTTGTCTGCACTGTCCACATATACCCAGACATGCAGGAAGCCGGACTCATAGCCTGTAAAATCCTTTGCCTCTTTCAGCGTATATTCCAGCGTATGGTTTCCCCAGGTATCCAGCGTAGCGCTTTGAATATAATAGGTGCCGGCGGGCGCTTCGCCGCTTTTGACCGTAGCGGACAGGATTTCGGCCGGGGGCGGATCTCCCGCCGCACCGGTCTGCTTCCAGGTCGTCCAGCCTGTGGTATCGGCTTCTATTTCATCCAGCCGCTTTTCCGCCCCGTAACCCGCTTCGCCGCGCAGGCAGAAATATACATCGTCCAGTCCCAGGCTTGTCAGGCCGTTTGCGTAAATACGCAGGAAGCTGAGTTTGGAAAAATCCACCTCAGTATCGGCCTTTTTGATCGCCGCCTCTATGGGCAGATACAGTTCGTTCCAGCCGTTCTCCTGAACGTAGTCGGCCACGTTCCACGTCAGCGCATCCGCCGCGTTCATAACGTCGTCTGACAAATTGATCTGGCCGTTTAAGCCATCCTTCCGATCCACATAGACCCACATATGCAGATAACCGTCCTGGGCATAAGCGGAAAAGTCTTTCGTCTGGTTTTCCCCCAGTATCTGCTGCAGCACGCAGTTGCCGAACGCATCCTTCGATCCGATCACCGCATACCGCTCGCCCGCGGGCGCCTTGCCAATGACCGTAGCGGACGCCTGATCGCAGGCATGCTCTACCCCTTGGACATTTTCCTGTCGAATTACATAGGTTTTCCATGCGGTTTCGGCCGTCTCTATCGTGTCGACAGCGAGCGTATCCGTCTCCGCACCCTCCCTCTTTTTAGAGAGGTAGACGTTGTCCAGCCCCAGCGCGTTAATACCGGCCGCGTATACACGCATGTAGTTGATAGCCGACAGATCCACATTGCCTGTCGTGGTCATGGCGCTTAGAGGAAGTGAGAGCAAATTCCATCCGTTTTTCGTCAGGCTGCTCTTCAAATCCCAGGCGGTGTAAATGGTCCAGGCCTTTCCATCGCTCGACAGGTTGATCTGCCCGCCGGCGACGGCCTCCTTATTGTCTACATACACCCACAGATTCAGATACCCGTCTGTGCCGTAGGAAGAGAGGTCAACCGCGTCTGAAAAGATCCGTTCCAACACCAGGCTGTTGTAGCTGTCCCGCGAGGTGGTCAGGATATACCGTTCCCCTGCCGGCGCCTTTCCGGCGACGACCGCACGCGGCTGGCTTTTGTCAAAACCCACCCAGCCCGAACTGTCCGCTTCGATTTTGTCCCACCGCTTTTCACTGTTGTAGGCCAGCGTTCCGAAGCCTTCGTCCTCTGCGCGCACATCCAGCATGGGTAGCGCCGCCGTGGCGGAGGTCAGAAGGATTGCGGCAGCCGCCAGCGCCGCCAGCGCGCCTTTTGTGTGCTTTCCGATTTCGAATCTGTACATAATCTCTATTCCTCCTTCAGAGCTTTGTGTGCTTTGCCCATACAACTCGTCCGTGTGACCCCTCCCCGCTGTCCGGCAATTAGCTAAAAGGGCACAGCCCATGCTTTTCGGCAGGGTAACGCGACTCTTATTATACTTTTTTCGGATTATCTGCCGCGGGGCAGTGGAGCAAGCATGGTCAAAAACCCTTCAAATCTATAATCGTTTATAGTTTTTGGACTGGCCTCCTTTCAGCTTTAGTATACTATCTGCCGGCAATAATGTCAACATTATTTATGAAATTCATTTGATATGGAAGAAAAAACCACTCTCAAGTGGCGACATGCTAAAAAAATCCCTTGCATTTATCGCTACGTTTTGTTATAATAAAAATATAATCGTTTATAGTTAATAAAAAGCAGATGCTTTTTCGCATCTGCTTCACGGTTCCTTTGTCATGGGGTCAAGGCTTTGACTGAATCTCCCGGGACGATTTTTACCGGCAGACGGACGATGCTGCACTCGTCCGCCTTTCCCTGCAACCGGCGCAGTAGCAGCTTGGCCGTCGTTATGCCAATCTCATACACCGGCTGCTCAAGGCATACCAACCGCGGGTTGGAAACATTGTTTACATCAAAATTATCAAAGCAGATGATGGATAGCGTATCCGGTATCGCCACTCCCAGATCCCGGGCCGCCATCAGCGCACCTATCGACATGTAGAAGCTGGAAATCAGAACTGCGGTCGGCCGGTCCTTTCGGGACAGCAGCGTCGCCAGCTGGGAAAAGGCGGAGTAGCCGCCCTGCGGATTGCATTCCCCCCGCAGGATAAATTCCTCCCGGATGGGCAGCTTATAGTCCCGCAGGCATCGCTGATAGCCGTTCAGCCGCTCTTTGACCGTGGCAATCAGATTGGTATCTGTGATGATGGCAATATTCTTATGTCCTTTCATAATAAATTGTTCCACCGCATGATAGGAGGCGGAAAGGTTATCGCTCACCACAAAATCATAAGCGGTATCATTAAAGGCGTTATCGACGATGACGATGTTATTGAATCCCCTGTACGATTCCAGCATGGTACTGGTGATATAGCTTGACACAATGACAATGCCGTCCACACCCTTGTTGATAAAAAAATCCATGTTGGCCTGAAACCGCTTTTCATCCTGCTTAATCTCGCGCACAAGCACGCAGTAGCCATACGGTTCCAGCTCCTCCGACAGGATCGAGATAATATCGCCCGAAAAGGTATTCAAGCCGTCCACCACAACGCCAATCAGCATGGAGCGCGTGGTGCGAAGCCCACGCGCCGTCTGGTTCACGTGATAATCCAGCACCTCAATCGCCTGCTCTATCTGCCGGGCGCTGCGTTCCCGAACCGGCTTTCCATTCAGGTACTTTGAAACGGTCGCGATGGAAATCCCGCTTTTTTTCGCCACATCCTTAATGGTTGGATTCATCTGCTCTCGTCCTCTCTTTCGACGCTCTTTCCTTATCAGTATACCACAAATCCGATATTTAGCAACGTTTTTAATTTACAGGCAGAAAGGAATGATCCATTTCCATGAACGCCCCTTCCGCCGCCATGCGGCCCGCCGGTCCCGCCGACGTTGTGTTGGATACCGATACCTACAATGAGATCGACGATCAATTTGCCCTTGCCTACCTTCTAAGGTCTTCTCCCATGCTGCGTACACAAGCCGTCTATGCCGCCCCCTTTTCCGATCCCTCCCACCGGTTTGGAAATTTTAAATCGGATAATCCGGCCTACGGCATGGAAAAGAGCTATCAGGAAATCCTAAAAATTCTCCCGCTCTGCGGCAGAGAGGATCTGTCCTCATGTGTATTCCACGGATCCACACGCTATCTTGCCGATGAGCAGACTCCCGTTGAATCCGCGGCTGCGCGCGATCTCGCGCAGCGAGCGATGGCCTACACACCGGAGCAGCCGTTGTATGTGGTCGGTATTGCGGCCGCCACCAACATCGCGTCGGCTCTGCTGCTGAATCCCTCCATACGAGACCGGATCGTCGTTGTCTGGCTGGGCGGCAACGCCCATACATGGCCGCATAATCTGGAATTCAATGCCTCACAGGATATCGCAGCGGCCCGGGTTCTGTTTGACAGCGGCGTCCCTCTCGTCCAGCTCCCCTGTATGGGTGTCGTGTCCGCATTTACAACAAGCGGGCCGGAGCTGACACATTGGCTTTCCAACCAGAATCCGCTGTGTGATTACCTGCTTGACACCGTGCTTGAGGAAATGAAGGACTGTCGCGGCGTGTGGAGTCGCCCCATATGGGATGTTACGGCGATCGCCTGGCTTCTTTCCGGGGATTTCACACCCGATCGCATCGTCCCTGCTCCCCTCCCGGAATACGATGATACCTATTCCTTCGCCCCCGACCGTCCTCCTATCCGGTATGTTTTTCACATACAGCGCGACGCTGTTTTTTCCGATTTATTCCGAAAGCTGACAGGGACAGACAAAGCGGTGGGACAGCCTGCGGGAATCCACACACCCTCTTAAACACAGGAAAGGAATGCACTATGAGATTGAAAGTCAAACATATCACACGGCTCTTCGGCAGCCTGTTAAGCATCATGGCGCTGGTGATCGGGATGGCGTCAATCCTGACCTCCTGCGGCTTATTTGAGGTGAAGGGTATGGAATACTGGAAGCTGAATGACGGGGGCACCGGTGAAACGGTTGCCAGCGCCGTGCGCGGCGGTACGGCAGGGACGCTGAAATGGGGCGTCTGGCTGCCCGACGATACCTTCGGCAGGGTGCTGGATTTTTCTGTGGAAGGCTCGTATATGAAGGCGGAAAACAGCAAGGCAGATCTCAGCGGAGATTTTTCCATCTCCTGCTGGGTGATGGCGCCGCCTCGAGAGGATAACAATCGTGTCATCCTCTCGCAGGGGAACGATCGGGTTTTGCTCTATCTGGATGCCGCGGACGGCTTTGCGCTGACCTTCTCCGCCGAAGGGTTGGACGGGCTGGAATCGAGCGGTGTCGGGCTGGTTGACAGCAAGTGGCATCATATTCTCGTTGCCAAAGAAGAAAACACCTTTTCCTATTGGATCGACGGGAAAAACGTCAAAACCTTGACCGTCAGCGGCTCTGTTGCAGCCGACAGCTCCACCGTCACGCTGGGATCCAACGCCTCCGGAAAGGACGGCTTCGACGGCTCCATAGCGGAGGTCAAGCTGATAAAGGGGTACAAGGAGCCGGGTCAGGCCACCTCGATTAAGCTGAAGCCCTCCAGCAACGAGGCCAAAAAGCCCCGGTTGGAAATGAAAAAGGGTATTGTCATCGATCGCCCGCAATATTATCAAAATCTTACGCCCTATACGCTGACCGAAAAAAGCGACATTGTCAACTGCATGAACTTTGGATTCGATCACGTTAAAATCCAGCTGGTTCCGGAATGGATGATGAACGCTGACGGAACGCTGATAAAGGAAAACATGGCGTATATCTCCCAGGTTGTACAGATGGTGCTGGATCTTGACTACCGTGTCCTCATCTGCGTTTCCCCCTGTGCTACTTCCTTTGGCGCGGAATTCAAGACCAAATATCTAGGCGTTTTGAAAAACTTTGAAATTCTGTGCAAATGGTATGGAGAGCTTGGACAATATATCGCCGAGCAGAAATGGTCTCCCGATCATGTGGCTCTCCAGTTGATGACCGAGCCGTATGGCAATAACGATTCGGTATCCTGGAGTTGGATGTCCGATCGCATGTACGCGGCGGTGCGCAATGTCCTCCCCGATCACACCCTCGTCACCAGCACCGATCACACGGGAAATATCGAGTGGATCAAAAAGATGTCGCCAGCCACAGACAGCAACCTGATTTACTCCTTCACCACCTACGATCCCGTCACGCCCGGCTGGTCCAACGCCTACTCGTCTCAGATTGGGAAAAATGACGATTTTTGGAATTATATTGGAAATGTCCCGTACCCCATTGAGGAGGGCGTTGATTATACGAGCGCTATTGAGGAATGTATTCGGCTGGTGCCCAAAGAAATGAAAGCGGAGGCACGCTACGCACTTACCCAGTATGTTCAAGGCAAAATGGATGCCGGGGATATGAACCGAAACAACCTGTACGACTCCCTGTATAACGCGAACTGGCATATGCTGCGCGCCAAGAGTCTGGACGATTGGCGGCAGAAATACGGCGGCAACATACATCTAATGGTTGTGGAATTTGGCGTTTTCGACGGTGAATTCACGCAAGTGCGTTTCAATGCCGTCGGACCGGGCGTTTCCGACAAAACGCGCCGACAGCTAATTAAAGACATGCGACTTGCCTGGGAGGCCTATGACATTGGCTGGACCTATTGGGATTACAACGAAGGTTTTACTGTTTTCGATCCCACCTATCACATGCAGCAACCTTACAGCAGCCCCTCGGAGGAATTGGCTAAGGCGGTTGTGGACTATACGTTACTGACGGATTCCCTGGGGCTGACCCCGAAGGTGCGCTTTGAAGTGCCGGACACGCTGCAAGACGCCAAGGGCGCTTGGCAATTGAGCGGCGATTCCTTTGACAACGGCGCGGCGATGAAAAGCGCCCTGCCGGGGATCGGTACAGACGGCGCTTGGTTTCAGGTGACAGCCGAAAAGGATGCCGTCTTCGGCAGCGTGCCGAAATTCACCGGAAATTCCTACGGTGTGGTACAAAACCCCTCTGTCCGGCTTTCCGATGCCTTTACCATATCTGCCCAAGTGAAAACCACCTCTAAAGGCAGTGTCATCCTGTCCTGCGGGGAGGAATCGCTTGTTCAAACGGAAAACGGCTACGGCAAATTTATGATAAAGGACTTCGACAGCTATGGCGGCGTCAGCTGTGTAACCGAAAACCACGTCGGCCTCAGCACCGAAAATCCTGCGCAGGGTACCGGCTGCTATGCGCTGACCTCCACCACCGGCGAGGATATTTGGGTAGATTTCCGTATCCCCTATATGGATTTAAGCGCCCTGCTGTCGCGGGAAAACAAGGCATCCATGCACATTTCCCTCTTTACGGAGGATGCATCGGCTGTTAAGGGCGGCACGCTGATCCTTATCACCTCCGGCGGCGAAATCCGGATTACCCTCCAGACCGCCGCCCTGCAGAACGGCTGGACGGATCTGATTATTGACCCCTCGTCCATCCGGACAGGAAGAGCGGATCTCACCCAGGTCAAGGACGCGCGAATCGTGTTTCAGATGCATAAGCCGGGAACCATAAAGGTAGACGACTGGTATCTTTTCTATCCCGAGCCCATGAATGCGACTGTCTACTGGAGGCTCATGACGGATGAGAACGGTGCGCTGCTTCTCAGCGCCGACGGCATGGATATTCCCAGCAGCGGGGCGAACATTGCAGACGATCAGTGGCATCATTTGATGGTATCCTGTTCGGACGGTACCCTGATTTATTACGTAGACGGCAAGCCGGTAAAATCCGCTCTCGTTTCAGGCGCTTTAAAAAGCACCTCCTCGAACGACCTCGTGATAGGCGCGGATATCAGCGGCCGGAACGGTATTTCCGGATCGCTTTCACACGTTGCCCTCTATCAGACAGCCAAAACGCCGGGCGGCGTATGGAAAAAGTAATCAGGATAGCAAGAAAGGAATGAATATCCCTATGAATTATCCCAAAATCGGCATCCGTCCGGTTATTGACGGACGCCGCTTCGGTATGCGGGAATCCTACGAGGAACAAACCAGACAGCTGGCCGAAACAGCGGCCGAGCTCATTCGCTCCCAGTTGCGCTATACCGACGGCTCTCCGGTTGAATGCGTGATCTCTCCCGTGGTTATCGGCGGCGGCACAGAGGCGGCACAATGTCAGGAATTCTTCGCGGCGCAAAACGTTGTCGGCACCTTATCGGTTACCCCATGCTGGTGCTACGGTATGGAAACCCTGGACAACGACCCGCTGACCTTCAAGGCGATCTGGGGCTTCAACGCAACCGAAGCACCGGGTGCCGTGTATCTGGCCGCCGCCATGGCAGCCCATGCGCAGATCGGCCTTCCGGCCTACAGCATTTACGGCCGTGATGTACAGGAAAAGGACGATCGGATCATTCCCACCGACGTGCAGGAAAAAATTCTGCGCTTTGCACGCTGCGCCGTGGCGGCCGGCTGCATGCGCAACCGTGCATACGTAAATCTCGGCGGCGTCAGCATGGGGATTGTCGGCTCCTACATGGATATGCGCTTTTTTACCCGCTATCTGGGGCTGCGTCCCGAATGGGTGGATCTGACCGAAGTGCTGCGCCGCATACATCTGGAAATCTATGACCGCGAGGAGCTTGAAAAAGCGCTCGCCTGGGTCAGGCAGAACTGCCCGGAGGGCGATGACAACAATCCGCCAGAAACCAGACATTCGTCGGAAAGAAAGGCGGAGGAATGGAAATTCGTCCTGAAAATGACACTAATTTTCCGTGATATCCTGCAGGGGAATCCTAAGCTGGCAGCAATGGGCTATCAGGAGGAGGCACTGGGGAAAAACGCCATTGCGGCCGGATTTCAGGGTCAGCGCGCTTGGACGGACTGGCTGCCGAACGGCGATTTTGCCGAGGCCATCCTCAATTCCGGATTCGACTGGAACGGCAAACGGCCGCCGCTTATCCTGGCCACCGAAAACGATACCTGCAATGCTGCCGTCATGCTGTTTGAAAACCTGTTGACACAGCGTTCTGCCATTTTTGCCGACGTTCGCACCTATTGGAGCCCGGACGCCGTCAAACGGGTAACAGGTCAAATACCGCAGGGGGAGGCCGCAGGGGGATTTATCCATCTAATCAATTCGGGCGCGGCAGCTCTTGACGCAACAGGTGCACAAAAGGATGAGCAGGGTAACGGTGTAATGAAACCTTGGTGGGAACTGACAACAACCGATATTTCCGCATGCTTAAAAGCAACTCGCTGGGCGCCGGCTTCCCTAAAGTCTTTCCGAGGCGGCGGATTCTCCTCCCAGTTCTCTACACAGGCCGTCATGCCGGTCACCATGGCGCGGCTGAACATCGTCGACGGCGTTGGTCCGACCCTACAGATAGCCGAGGGCAGCACGGTTGTCCTGCCCCCGGCTATGAATAAAATTTTGCTGGATCGCACCGATCCCACCTGGCCCTCCACCTGGTTTGTGCCGAGAGTAACCGGCGAGGGGGCGTTTCGGGACGTGTATACCGTCATGACCCGATGGGGCGCCAACCACGCCGCCTTCTGCTATGGCCATATCGGTGCGGATCTTGTCACACTCGCCTCCATGCTGCGCATTCCGGTCGTCATGCACAACCTGGCGGAAAACGACCTTTTCATTCCGCACGCCTGGCCCTCCTTCGCCGCCAACTCCATTGAAGACGGACTGTTCCAGGCATGTAAGGAGCTTGGACCGTTGTATTGATCAGAATAAGCTCTGCCTCCTGTCCCCAGAAAAAAGGCGTGAAATGACGTTTGTGGTGTGACATCTGTTACTGTAGCTATTGAGGCTTCGGAAAATTTTAAATATCATCAAAACATTATTTCAGAACCGCTCAACTGCACAGATATTTGGCCTTTGTATATTCAGGAATGCCTTTCCCACATCCGACAAAACCGCGTGCTAAGGGTTCAAGTTTTTCTGCTTCAGCCTGTCAAAGAAGTCGCCTGACAAGAGGCGACTTCTTTGCTATAATGGCGGTTGATCCAGCACCTGTTCGGAATCGCCTCGCTCTCCGACAGTTCCCTTGCTTCGTCGAGAAAGGCGCGGCGTTGGCTCTTGAGCAGCTTGACCTTGTAAACGGATAAGCCGCAGACATCCAAATAAGCGTTGATAGTCGACAGTCGCCCGTTAACGGTGGATACCCGGTGAGCTTGCTGAAGACTGTCTCTCGCGGTTCTATGTGGTATGTGATAGCATGCGCATCCCAAACATTGCTTTTAGAACGGTCTTTTTGTTTTCATCCATCGTGGCAACTTCCTGCGTGCTGGCGGTTCTGACCGCATAAACCGCCAGTATTTCCGGCCAGTCTATCTGTGCGCCGGAAACCTCCACAACGTCATGAGTGTTCTGCCTTTCGATTTCCTCTATCATATTCTGATAGTTCGCCTGAATTTCTGTGATGGCATCTCGTATGGTCTGTCCACTTCCGGTATCCTCACCGCTAAAAAAGATACCGAAAACGGAACCAAGTAACATGGCAATAATACAAATTAAAAGGATCACCACTACAGCCACCCAGCCCCCGGCGGCGATAACAGAAGTCAATCCTTTCACTGCCGCAATGGCAGCCTTTACAGCGGTGACGGTCGCTTTCACGGCAACCTTTGCCCCAGTCGCTGCCGCTTTCGCAGCGGATCTGGCAGCTTGAGCTGCTTTCTGCGTCGCCTTCGCAGCGGCCTGTGCTGTTTTCTGTGCGGTCTTGACGCCCTTGGCGCTCTGCTTTACGCCTTTCACGGATCGGCTGGCGGTTTTCACCGTCTTGGCAGGTTTGCTCTTGACGCTGCCCTTTACCATAGCGTTTTTGGTCTTGATCTGTGCGGCCTTTTTCGCCTGATCAGCAACGCCTTTGGCTTCTTGAAGGACACGGGAAACCTCCCGTTTCTCCCGTAGCTTCCGGGCAGTGGTCTGGGCCAGCTTTTTCCCGCCCTGGTAGGTAAAGTCCGCGCCCTTCTTAGCGGTGGACTCCATGCCGGACAGCATCTGATCCCCGGCGCTATTGGCCGGGGCGTTGGAGGTTTCACCTTGCGGGCTGGCAAAGGGCGATTCTTTGCATTTCGAGACAGCTCTCTCCTTGGATTTCAGCCACACGTCTTTCATCGCCGTCTTGGGTATCTTGGCGGCGCTTTCCAGCAGCTTTGGCCTGCCGCTCCTCGGTTTTGTTTTGATTTCTTTCAACGATGCACCTCCATGATGCCTAACATATAGTGTAGCCCCCGGCAGCAGAGGCTGCCGGTGTCAACGCCGAAATAAAAATGCAAGAAAACGCCGAGGAAATTGTGTAGGTAAAA
>ERZ826051.785-NODE-785-length-33538-cov-4.156378_pt1 | contig 33538 bp, 20 predicted proteins | sample MGYA00519928_ERZ826051 | MGnify/ENA primary metagenome ERZ826051 (study PRJEB31778, sample SAMEA3449219) | human gut metagenome | biome: human gut; feature: human-associated habitat; material: faeces | place: United Kingdom | collected 2010/2012 ...
TTTTTCGCTTCTTGCCAGCCTTAAAAGCATCGGATTTCGCTGGGTTTCCCGATTTTCGCTGTCTTTTCGCCAACTTCTGACCGAGAAAGGCAACCTATTCTGGTGGCTTTCTCTATTTACGTTGCCTTTTTCGCTTCTTGCCAGCCTTAAAAGCATCGGATTTCGCTGGGTTTCCCGATTTACGATGCCTTTTCGCCAGCCCCACACCAGCAAGCCCCACACCATACTCCCCATCCCTTCGAAAAATCTCCACCTTCCCTAACTACTCGCCACACCAAACACAAACGGGGCTGCCGCACGAATCACTTCGTGCGGCAGCCCCATCTGCGTTCTGTTATTATACACAAATTGTTTTCTATTTGGCTTTTACACTTGCCTTCTTGGAAATACCACTTAAAATCTTGCCATCACCCTTATTCTTAAAGGCACGTACTTTGTAGTAGAATTTCCTTCCTTTTACAGAATAGTTATCCTTGAAAGAATTCTTTTTGACTACCGCAAATTCATCGTAAACTCCGTATTTACTTTCAGCACGGTATACGATATAGCCGCTGGCTTTCTTGTATTTCTTCCAAGAAACATCTATCTTGCCTTTCTTGGCTTTTGCCTTTACCTTGGTAACTTTGTCTTTGAGGGTTTTAATCTTGCCTGTGGCTGCGGTGCTTCCTGCTGCCGCCTGAGCCGCCGATGCTGCTGCTTCATCCACATTTGCAGAGATCGCATATGCACTCATTTCGCTGTTGTTTGCCTTCTTCTTGGCTACCGCAACAACTTTGTAGTAGTACTTGCGTGCATTTTTCTTCATGCTTGTGTAACAACTCTCTTTGACATTTGCTACCAGTTTATATTTGCCATTTGCCTTCTTCGCACGGTAAACATTGTAGGATTGTGCTCCACGTACACCTTTCCAGGTAATGCGGATGCCTTTCTTTCCAATTTTCTTACGACGGACAAATGTCGTTCTTGGCAGTTGGTCTTTATTCACAGCCGGTGCTTCTGTTGCCCCCGGAGCCGGTGCTGCATTGCCTGATGAACCAGGAACCGGTGCCGGTGTCGGTGCCGGCGTCGGTTTCACGATACATTGGATCGTAATGGACTTTGTCGTAACACTTCCGGCATTGTTCTCGACTTCGAATACATACGTTCCATTTTCAGTCACTTCGTACGTTTTTCCGGTATACGGTTTCCCATTTACACGGATTTCCTTTATTCCAGAAACGCCGCCATCGGCTTCGATACCAAGTGTCGCTTTTTCGACGGAACTTGTCGGAGCACCTGTAATTGAAAGGACCGGCTCTGCTACATCTTTCTTCACAGATACCTTAGCAGAAACTTCTTTGCCCAAAATATCTTTTGCAGAAACAATCACATCGTATTCCCCATCCGGCAGATCCGAGATGCCAAATACCGTTTCCTCTGTGGTATTCTCTTCGCCGTTGACAACGTAGCGGATTTCCTTCAATGCCGCCGTACCTTCTTGTACCGTAGCTACTATCGCAGCATCCTTCTTATTGGTAAATGCGCCTTCGGTAAAGTTTGGTGCGAGTCGAACGGTCGCTGCAGATTTTTCAATCATAGCGCGCTCTGAGGATACAATCACTTCATTATCATCCTGATCCACTATCTTCGCATAAACTACAAAATCCATCTCTTCTTCGAATGAAACCGGTTTGCCATCGTAAGCAATCCACTTTCCATTTTCATCCAGTTTCTCACCTCGTTTTACAATCTGGTAAGAAATGGATTTTACACTCGAATGTTTATCTTCTCCCGTAATCTCCATTTGGAAACCTTTGGAGGAAACCAGGATATCGCCTTCGTCCGATTTTGTCACATTCTGCACCCCATTCAGATCGGTCAGTGTGATCGATCCTTCCGGATTGACAATGTCTTTGAACAAGGCACGAAGTGTTTCGTCTTTTCCTACCGTATAAACAAATTCTTTCTCTTTTGAAAGAAGTTTATCACCGGAATCGTACCAACCGGCAAATTCATAACCTTCTTTTTCGGCGGCTGTCAATTCCAATTCAAATCCGGTATTCACATCGTAATGATATGGCTGTTCTGCCGAATCCGTCTCGCTCTGAGCAGTCAATATATCTTCTCCACAATGCACCGCTCCGCCTTCGGTTACCCGCAGACCGACCTCGTATTTATTGCGCACTGTATACGTAATGATCTTCGACCGTTCACAGGAATCCGTCTTCGCTTTTACTTTGACATGGACCTCTTTCGGCGTCGTTCCTTCGGCAATACGGTTAAATACGATCGTATTTCCTTGAATCGTGGCTGCCGCATTTTCCAAAACCGGACTTTCCACTGATGCAGTTTCTACCGGTGTTGTGTTCTCTTCTTCGTCTGTAAGCTCATAAGAAAGCTTCACATTTTCCTGAACGTGGTCTTTGTGTACTTCACAAAGTGTCACATCTGTCTGTACATCAAACTGACGGGAAGGTTTTTCGCCTGTCTTTGGCACGTCGATATAATCATCAAAGGTTCGGATGGAAATGTCACACGTACATTTTTTACGTTTCAAGGTAATCGTATACGTATTTTCCATATCGCCTTTGGTAACCTTAATCGTCAACACATCGCCATCCCAGTTCTTATTGATTGTCGCTTCACTTCCGCAGGTAGCATTTACTTCCGGAAGCTGATGTTCCGGATAACCATACGGAACATCCACGGTATAATTTCTCTGATATGGTTTAAATTCTCCATTGAGTTTTACGCCGAATGCGATATCTTCCGCACTACCTACAGCAAGGCTGTTCAGGCAGGTTTCATCCGTATAAATATACGTGGTCAATTTACCGGATACATCCTGTGCGGCAATTGTAAACTCTTTGGTAGAAGTGGATTCATCCAGAATTACTGTTCCGGAATCCATCGTCTGTGTCGTGTAAGACTTACGCATCAATGGTTCTTTTCCTTCTACCTCAATCGAACCGGATTCATTCATTGCCGTTACTTTTCCTTCATACACAGCAACTTCTTTCAATGGGATCTCATTGTCTTCATCACCAACACAGTAAAACAATTGATTTTCCACACTGTCCGCTGTATAGAGATATACCTGCGGTCCCTTTGTCAAATATTCTACGTAGAGAATGGCGGTCGTCGCATTGTCAGCGGAATCGGTTACTTTTACCTGATAATAACCATTTTCCAAAAGATTGACATCATATCTGTCAGAAAGCGTTGTCGGCGTTCCTGTTACTTTAATGCCGCTTCCCAGATCCGTCGTCTTCTGAGTTATCATATCCACTTTCTGAATCTCTACGGATTTAATCTTACGGTCTGCCTTAATATCGTAAGCAATATAGGCATTTGCCGTTGTATAATCCGTGATTTCGCTTCCATTCTCGTCAACCAGCTTCAATGTTACATCCGGCCAGTCATCCGTGGTTTCGTCAATCTTTTCTGCATCTTCTTCGAAACAATCAATGGTAATGTGTTTCTGTGTGATATTTCCGGAACTGTCTTCCACGATTACGTGGTAGGTACCATTTTTCTTAACCTTTAACGTTCCTTCTGCAAACTGATTATTTACCAGTTTATCTGCTCCGTTTCCACCGATGCTGACAGAATTGAGCATCACGTCGTCGTAAGCGTAAACCGGAATTTCCAGAACTGTTCCCGGCTGAAGTTTCGTTGTACCTGTCGGAAGTGTCTTTCCAACCACAATCACCGGTTTCACCTTATCTTCCGGTACATCACGTCCGGTATCCCCCTCGCTTCGCTCGGAATAATATTCCACCATTCGGTCAAAGGAAGCACTGCCATTAATTACTTTTACCGTAACGGTATGTTTTTTCAGCGAAGTATTGTTGAAATCTACGGTGTGTCGTTTGTAGTATTCTCCTGCTACTTCTTCTCCGTCGCGGTCTCTGTATTGTTTCGTTACAAAACCAAAACTATTGTTACTGGATACTTCGATATCGCCTGTGTAATAGAAGTCAATACTTCTCGCATATGTCGTAAATGTAAAGCTATTGCCTTCTCCACCGGTACAAATATCGCTATTGTATGGAAGTACGGTTCCTTGCGTAACAGCTCCGACATCCGTATCTTCCCATTCCTTTCCGTGCAAGGCATTGGTAAATTCAAATACCGGATTATCTGTACGAATATTGCATCCCGAAACGGTTGCCACAAATGTAATATCCTTAAAAGAACCTGTGGTCGTATCTGCAATTCGCAAAACACCGGAGCCCTCTTTCTGCGCGGTTACGGTAATGTATCCTGTCTTCACATTATAAGCTGCACTCTGCAAAAGTTTATTATCTGTTGCCACTTCTGCCTTGCCGTCTTTATTGATCTTCATTTCCGTAAGCGTAATATTGCTTCGTTTCGAAGAATCCATCGCTGCCTGTGTCGCTAGGGTAAAGTTGACCGGATTTCCTACTGTCAGAGAAACTTTATCCAGACAGTCAAATCGTGTCGTCGGTACCACTTTACCATACGCCGTATTGTTGCTTGACTCATACTCGCCGGCATCACTCTTTAAAGTAAACTGAAGATTTGCGGCACCTACCGAGTCTTCTGGATCAAATGCACTCAATGGAATCACTATCTTTCCTTTGATCTTCTGTGTCTTACCTGCTGCAATCTTCTGATCCGTACTGATGATTCCCGACGTATCGCTGTACGCAAGATAATCAAATACACCACCGTCATTTCCATTTCCAATAAGAGGCGTTTCGTTGGCATCGTCACCTAAGATCAGATTTCCACCAATCTCCAATGGAATATATTTATCTTCACTTCCATCTGTTTTTCCGGCACTGCGTTTTACCTGGAATTTTACATTGGAAGCGTCTTTTACACCAAGGTTGCTTATTGTCATATCCACATCGGCAAGAACGCAGGAAATATTATTTACACTTCGTTTTTCCAATGTGTCGCTGGCAGTAATTTCCAGACTATCAATCGAAAGTTCTGCTTTTTCTCCGACAGCAATCATTCCACATCCGTCGTCAGCATCCGCTGTACTCAATGCTTTTGCACCCGAATATGACGGATCCTCCTGCACCTCAAAGTAAATCTTTCCTCCGGCGATATCCGATGGAAGTGCTTTACACACGATGTCTTCCGTCGTCACCTGCTGTCCGGCAAGAATATTGCTCTCCACTTTCCACTGTGCGAGTTCGGCTGCCTCACTGCCATTTTTACCTGCTGCCTTCAATGTGATATAGATTGAATTTGCCTTGCTTCCTCGAATCGCCACATCTCCGGTATTACGGAAAGAAACACTTCCGCTCAGTTCCGCACCGGATACAAAATTGTTCTGATCAAATGTGATCGATGCTTCACCAATCTTCTGATCTCCGATTCCATACGTGATCGCATAAATCCCGGAAGTTGCTGTGTTGTTGGCATCAGGAACATATTCCGTATACTTTTCCCCTTCAAAATCCATCGTGGATTTCTTTAATTTTGTCATCGTACCTTTGGTAAGAATTGTCAATGTTCCGCTCTCGTTTTCCGTCGTCGGTTTGCCAAGTGCGATCTGTGGAGCATTGAAGATAAACTGGTCTTCTCCGCCGCCTTTCTTACTGTCAAAGAAGGCTTCTCTCGTATCTTCGGAAGTCCACTGATTCGATACGGAATCCTCATATACCTGCATATGATTCATCGCAAGCATAAATGCCTCTCCGAATTTTTTGACCGTCGGATCGTACTTCGTCACATAAAGGGCATTATTTACCGTATTTGTTACGGTCTGGGTGTAAACCGCAGAGATATTTCCATCTCCATCTACACCGATGGTCGCCTCTGCCTGTGCGTTTCCATGTTCCTTATCTACCGTAAACAATGGATCCACCGTGATCGCTGCATTAGTACTGTTCAATGCATTTTCAAGGCTCTCTTCTTTGATCACATAGGTAATTCCATTCATATTGTACATCAGGAAAGTTTCCGCTTTTCCGGCATCTGACAATTTTCCGTGGAGGAATTTCAAGTTGGTAAAGCTTGGAGATTCTACTTTCTCCTCGCAGCTTCCGCCAACATATACACCGTCGTTGTCATCACTGTCGTCATAATCAACAAGCGTTTTCAAAAGAACCGGTGTCTCAAATTTCATGGAGTTCTGCTCTATACTTCCGCTTTCCGTCATCACATTCTGCTTTTGGATCGTCGCTTTCTGAACATACAATTTTTTGATCTTTGCATATTCATCTGAGGCACCGTATTTATCCTTTTGCTCCGTGGTGTAAGAAATGAAGTAATCTTTGTCTGTTCCTTCCGTAATCTGTACATTTTCCAGGCGTGTTCCCTGTTTTTTCCATTCATCTGTCGGCTCCAGATCGTATGTCTTATACGTTCCATCCCCCTGCCTTACGCTGTAATGAAGTTTGGAATATTTTCCATACAGGTAATCCGTCGTCAATGCATATTGATAGTTTGCTTTTGCATAAGGATCTCCGGTTCCGGATTCGTTATTGGAATCGTTTCCTTGTGCCGCTTTGTCATATTTTTCTTTGTATTCTTTTTCGCGGGCTGTAAGTTCTGCCTCGGTATAAGGTTCGGTATCGGCATACACGTGAACATTCGATGTCGATCCGGAAGGAATCGATATCCATTGCCTTTACTGAGAACTACGGCATTCGTAAATTCACTCGGTGACTTTGTGTCAAATTCTGCCGTTTTTACTTCTACCAGCTGGCTGGCCGCTTTCAGCATTTTATCCGATGACCAGCTTTCCGGAATCGTCTTTGCTGCTTCTTCACTATAAGACGTCCAGGTCACTTTGATCATACCATTTTCTACAATGGCATCATAATCCAGGTCGCCGGTGCTTTCTTCTTTTCCTGCTTTACGGTCCACTACGATATATTTGGTCGACGATGTTTCATCGATCGGATTGACAAGTCCCATCGAGTCTTGTCCTTCTTCTCCACCAACTCCGGTACTTGTCGTGGAAAGTTTGGACATAACAAGCTGGGTATTATTCAGGCTGTGACCCGGGTTTTTACGGCCTACCGTGTATAATACATAGTTTGCATCTCCTGCAGTCAACAGTTTATAATCCGAAGCACTGTCAAAACCGCTTCCCAGTTCTACCGCAGAAGCATTGCTGCCATAGCCGCTTACCTGAAATTCATCAATGCCTTCTACATCATATGCCTGTGCTGACATATCGTCCTGTGCGGCATTATCATCTGAAGAATTGATATTTTGCAGCCGGAATACATTTTTCGGCTTGGAAACCGTTACTGCAGCTCCTGCCACATCGTTATCAACCTCTTCTTCGGTTCCTCCCATATCCCGCCCGGCAACCTGCCAGGAGAAGAACCACGGCTCATCACCGTCCTCCTTTCGGGACGCATCATATCCTGCCTTACATCCGACAACATCCATTTCATAAGAGAAGAACAGGAATACCACTCGGAAGCCAACCGCCGCCGATGTGATAAATTCGTCTATCTGCGTTTTCTTGTTTATCGTAAACGCAAACGAGACGGATACTTTTACATAAATCTCCAGTTTTGCCAGATCAACTCCGACTCCGGCGCCGGCCTCTACATATAAGCTCGGATTTAAACTTAATCCTGCAAACGAAACATTATTTTTAATACTTGTCGTTCCATCCGCATTTTTAACTTCTTCTTTTTCCAGTTCAATACCGGTCTGCGCCTCAAGTTCCATGCCGATCTGAACGTATACGTAAAAGATCGGACAACACTGGAAGCGATATTGCAAACGGATACTTCCCTCAATCGCCAATGCGATCATTGCGGAAGAAAACTCATATTTACCAGTCAGTTTACTGTATTTCCATACAAAAGACATATTGACAGAAATATCAATTTCCGCTTTTTTCGCCGGGGAAGCTTTCGCCGCCTGGCCGTTATTTCCGGTACCATCGGATTTACCAGCCTGTTTTTTCAATTGTTTAAAGATATTATTGGATGGATCCGACATAGCTTCTTTCATTTCCTTCAAGCCTTCTGCACCCATAACATCTTTTTCGGAAGCCTCGCCTCCCTCTTTACTCTTACCAAAGATAGGCGTTCCGACGGAAAATCCAATTTCGTCGTCCCCCATCATAAATGTTCCATAACCAAGTCCGATTTCTATTTCCGGCAGATTCACACCCGGTGAAGTGTTCGCTACACTCGGCTGATTTGCCGTCTTTCCATCCTTATCTTCCGGAGCTTCAGCGGCTCCGGCCTCTTCAGATTCAAAAGCCTGTGCTGCCGGCTCCGGAACCGTATAGAAACCACCTCGCTTGGTCGATGTGATCTTCTCTTCATTTCCACTTGTCACACGAGAAGTAATATAATACGTCTCGTTTCCATGCAGGCATCCGAGATATCCATTAATCTGCACATCCGAAGAAGCTGCTGTAAATCCATTTGGCATCTTGGTCTCATACACCTTGATCTTCGATGGATTTTTATAGGCATTTCGCAGATTTCCTTTCCAGTCCGGTGTCCACTCATATTTCTTTGTACTGCTGTTCATCTTCGCCGGGCTGGCATCGTATCCGGACAGGAAAGATACCGTTCCGCTCGAAACAGCACCATACATTCTCACGCTTCCGTCCTTCGCCGCGATATCACGGTAGGCCTTCTGCTCTTCCGTCATATTCTTTTTCTGCTCTTCCGAGGTCTGCGTCGTTACAAATCCCGGAATCACCTGAAATGTCTCTTTTCCTGTCGCTCCCGGCGGAATATTCAAAGAGGCCGGCTGAACCGAATAATCTACCTTGATCACAACACCTTTTCCAAAATCTGTAATCTGATAAGGTTCGCCTGCTTTCAGGATTTTGATCGGAGTATATCCGTCTCCTGCTTCTGTATATTTACCATCCCCATCTTTATCTTTGTAGATGGCTACCATTTTCTCGCTGATAATTTCCGGATCTCTTACTACACTGACAGCATCCGGTGTATATACAGAAAATGTAATGCTGTTTGATACAATATCCGAATCTGTAATTGTAATATCCGAATCTCCATCGTACACCTTATCCCCATAAAGAATCTTGGTACCATCTTTCAGGCCAAAATTGATCTTGTTGAAGTTGATCACTTTATCAGAGGATGTATAGCTGTATTCTCCGGCGTTGGATTTCAAATCGATTGCTTTTCCATCCACCTTGATGTTTTTTCCAATCGCAGCAAATTTATCTGCCTTTTCCTGATCCGTGTCTTTTTCCGTCATAGACGTCTTACAGTTGATCTCCAATGTCTGATAACGGTTGTATTCACAGTTCAAAGTATAATCTGCTGTCGTAGAAAGTCTTCTATTATTATCGGAATATTTTACTGTCGTAGAATTCTTAACTCCCGCTTGCGAAGAAACACTTTTGCTTCCTTCTTTCAATTCTACCTTATCAAGTTGGTAAACCCCAAGCTTATCGGATTCTTTTACCTTGAGTTCTGTTCCAAGATAAAATTTTCCGTCGGAATCAAAACCACCTTTTTCTATCGAAATCACCGGTTGCAATCCCTCTTTTACGGCTGTTACATTTCCGCCAGAAGACCGATCCATACGATCTTTGTCTTTGCTGTCACCCAGATTGATGTTCAAGGTCGTCTGTTTACTCAGCCAGCGGCGGTACAAATTAATGTTTACCGAGTTCACTTTTGAATCACGATTCCGCACCGTGCCGCCACGTTTTGAAATAGCCGACTTAAATGCAAGGAAATTATTTCCTGCAGCAAGATTATCAAGATTTACCTCAAAATTTTTGGTTTCGGAACCATTTCCAAATCTTGTATATATTGTCGTCGCAGCTTTCTTTGACTCTTCACTGAGGCGGTTTCTCATGTTACCGTCTCCACTGTCAGAAGTATATTCTGTCAATGATGTTGCAAAACTGCTGTTACCAATACCTACGAGCAGTCCGCTGTAATATTCTCTCGCCCAATACAGACTATAACTGGTCTTTGCCCAGAAGGATCCTGACATCTTACTGTACATATTTACCAGGTCATTAATCTGATAATAGGTATTTGCGCGGCGCTTTGCCACTAAGATGTCACCGCCGCTTTTCGAGTTTCCACCCTCATCACTTGTAATCTGTGCCGTATAATTGTCTGTCAGGTTACAGTTTCTGCCCCAGTTACTGTTCAATCCACTGGTGCTGATCTTGTAAGAATAATCGCCTGCTGCCTGTGCATTCATGTCACCGGACTTATCGGTAACTTTTTCATAGTCTACGACGTTATCCTCACTTTTAACGGCTTTACTCTTTACATCCTTGCTGCCGTTTTCCGTGATCGCCGTGTCACTTTCTTTGACACGCGCCGATGCATCTTTCGCCTCCTTGCTCTTCGATGCGGTCGCAACATTGTCCTTATCTGCCGTATCTGTATTAAACAGATTGACACGGATCTCCTGCGCGTTTTGTTTGATATTTCCACCCTTTGCATTTTTCAGTTGAATCGTAAAGTAACGGTCTTCTTCTGTTTTCTTGTTATCGTTCAGAAGTTCAATCTCAATCTCGGTACTTTCGATACCACCACTGAAACTTGCTGTAGACTCTGCCTTAGCATAATCCGTCCCCGCTTTTGCACTTCCATCTACAGTCTTATAATCCACAGAGGAAACATACTGCGTCGCTCCTGTTCTGCTCAACTTAATCTTCGCTTTGCCTGTACTTTTGTCTACCCTTATCTGACTAAGTGCAAATCCCATAGTACTTTCGAGTTTTTCCTCGTCATCCTTGATGCACATTGATAAGCGGTTGGCAGATTCTGTAAACGCTGCCCCTTCCACATCATAAATGGTAAAGGATGCCAGTTCTTCCGCTTCATGCTCATTATCGTCCGTTGCTTTGACAACGATATCCTTTACCCATTCGCCGTCTTCAAAATCCACCTGCAGGAAACTTGTCTTAAATGGCATTTCCTGATCAAGTGCTGCATCCGTGTAACTTCCCTTTTCGTATGGCTTTTCATCTGTTATATGACGGCTGTTTAAGTTAATCCACAATTTTTGTGAACTCTCTTCTCCGGTCGTCTTTGACAAACTAAGTTTGTAATCGGCTTCTACTACACAAACATATTCATTTTGTTTAAAATCCTGGTCGCTTACAACAAGTGTTTCCGTTTCTCCTCCGGAAACTGCTTCCCATTTTCCATCTTTTTTTACATGCCAAAAATAGCGGACATACTCACCTTTTACGTCTTTCAACGAGAGTGTTACTTTTCCATCCGCTTTCTTTGCAACAACTTCATAAGAACTGCTTACCTGTTGTTTTCCCATCGTCCCATCGGTTCCGATCGGATTTTCCACCTTAACGGTATAGTCCTTATTGGATGCCGCATTGGCATACACCAATTCTTTTTCGTCTTCATCAAGTGCCGCTACAGCCGGAGTGATCGCCACTTTTGCTGTCGCTTTTCCTTTCGTTCCACCCAGACGATAAATCGTTATTTTCTGCTCTTTTACATTTTTTCCTTCTTCAATCGTTATGGAATCATTTTTAAAAGCAAATGTTCCATTCGGAAATTTTTCCTCCCAGGACTCCTCTTCTTCGATGGTCTTTCCATCATTTCCTGTTACGGACAAATTGCCTTTTTTCTCTGCTTCATACGCATATGATGACGTCCCCACACTAGTCACTAGCATGACTGCTGCGAGGAATACCGCCAGCAAACGTTTTCTCAAATGCTTCATACACATTTCCTCCTTATACCTCGATTTTTTCTATTACCCTATTCTATTTTATACCATAAAAATCCTCTGTTGTCTTGTTTTTTTCATAAAATCCCCTCATGTAACACAAATGGGAATTTTTTGCAAACAAATTGACAACTCTATAAATTTTTCGTATACTAAATAAAAAGGTAACTATTCAGGATCAATGAACGAAGGTTCATGCATCGTCGTGCTTGCACGTAAGAGGCATGAGGCTACGTTCATTAATTTTAAGACAGAAAGGAGCCGGTCAATGTACAGATTTGCCATATGCGATGATGACTCTCAGTTTGCATCCTTATTAAAGGAAGCTTTAATTACAAACTTAAACCGTCGCAATATTTCTTTTGAAATTTTATCCTTTGACTCTCCTTCCAGTTTAATCTCGCGTTTTGAGCAGGGAGAATCGTTTGATCTCCTGTTTCTGGATATTGTCTTTCAAGACACAACGGGAATTCAGACGGCACGCCGCCTGCGTTCCTTTCGCATTGATACAGACATCATTTTTTTAAGTTCCAGCAGTGATTATGCATTGGAAAGTTTTGACGTTTCTCCTCTGCATTATCTTATCAAATCACCAAAACTGGAAAAACTGGAAGAAGCGCTTGACCGCTTTTTTGACAAACATGCAGAGCAAAATTTTTACGTCAAATCGAGAGAAGGCATCTTGGCACTTCCTGTTTCCGATATTTTATTCTTTGAAATCTATGGACACGATCTTTCCGTTCATTTAACTTCCGGCGAAAATCACACCTTTTCCGGAATGCTGAAAAAGATTGAAGAGGATCTCCCAAGTTCCACATTCATCCGGGCACATAAAAGTTATCTGGTCAATATGGCACACATCGTAAAAATAGCCCGTTATCAGATCACCTTGTCCACCGGCCAATCCGTTCCGATCAGCAAAAAAAATTACTTGAGCATTATGTCCGCATTTGTAGACTACTCGACCCGCTCCCTTGAAATATAAAGAGAGCCACCTCTTACCCTTCCGGCAGCTCTCTTTTCCGTTCACATTTACTTTATCTTTGTTTTCTTAATCCTGCTCCATTTTCCATAATAATACGTCGCATTATTATAATTATAATAAACGGCCCGCACTTTAATATAGTAGGTTTTCTTTTTCCTTAAGTTCCAGAAATAGTCTGTCGTAGAATAACGGTCATCCTGTTTCTTCCCCTTTGTAAAAGCACGGTTTCTCGCCAATTTCACTTGATAATGATCCGCTTTTTTGACTTTCTTCCAGGAAATTTTCCACTCGTTGGTATCGCTTTTCTTCACTTTTACTCCGGTTACCCGCTTCGGTATCACTTTCTTATATGTGGAACCGGTTTTATAACCGCTTCCAGAAGATGCATTTCCGGCATTTGAACGATTTGAAGTCTTGTTTGCCTGCGTACCGGAAGTTGTCTGTGGCCGTTTTGTCTGCTGTGGTTTTGCTGTCGCCTGAGAAACACTCGTGTTCTGTGGCGTTTTCGTCGCTTGTGGGGCCTTTGTTTGCTGTGGTCCCGCACTTTCCTGAGGCGCCTTTGTCTCCTGTGGTTTGACCGTCGGCGTCGGAGCCGGTTCTTTGTCAAATTCGCCAATAAATCCTACCCTATTTTTCCAACCGGGAAGATCGTTCCACGTTCCATCCCGATACATTTGTACATAATTTTCTGTGCCGCATATCGTGTCATTGTTCGGCTCGTTAGCTGCCCAGTTCCGGTAAGTCAGAGGACTTCCATCCTGCCAGACAAATGTTCCTTCTTCTTTTTCATCTGTCGCACCGATGAAAAATGTCCATTCGTCGATTTCGGCTACTTTTTTGGCAATGGCATCATTTTTCTCCTGCGAATCAATTTTTACAAGCGATCCGCCATTTTCTTCACAGAATCTCTGCGCCACTTTATAAGGAAGAGATGCCTTGTAAAATTTGACTATTTTTCCATCGCATTCGAATTCCGCGTCCGCTTTCATATCCAATGGAGTCTCTACGATAAATCCGCCATCATTAAAATAGGAAGGCATATCATTCCATTTACCACTTAGCTGCGTCACAGCAAGATAAAATTCATTATCTCCGGCACAATCCGGCTGGTTCATCCCCCAATTGGTGTAACTCACTTCACTTCCACTGTTCCATTTCCAAGCCTTACCTTTTTCTTCCATGCTTGCGCCAATGTAATAATATTTCCGAATCTGGTCCGCGACAAAATCCTTGATTACCTTGTCTTTTTCTTCATCCTGAATCTCTGCCAGACTGCTTCGCATACCCGAAGCCAGTGCATTAATATCATTCCAGGAATAATCTTCATTATAAAGGGTCAGCAGTGCATTTCCATTTTTCAAAATCTTCTGCGGTGCCAATCCTCCAACAATCCTTGCGTCAATTGGTATCGCCACATTGTTTCCGCATTTGTCAAACACATACACATGGGTAACGTATCTGCCATATTCGTTATTATGCTCAGATATATTTACACGGAAACGATACACATCATCCCCCACCTTAGTTCCGGTTATGGATGAATTATGTACCCAGTCTGCCGCCAGATCATCCTGGCCATTTACCTCGGTCCACGTCGGAAACTGCACCCGGTCAACCTCTTTGTCATCGGATGCTTTACATTCCAAAATATACCCCTTGGAATCCTGCTCAACAATCCTTACATCGCTCAATGTCGGCGCCGTCCGGTCAATATATACGATCGGACATCTTATGGAAGAACGATTTCCTGCCGCATCCCAGGCATAAATATCTGTGAGATAATTTCCTTGGATCACCCCTGATTTAAGTGCGGAAAGCGGAATTCTCGCCGTCGCCGTATTCCCGGAAACACTTCCTGCAATCCAGTTTGCATCCTCACCTTGATGGATGTCAATATTCCAAGACGGAAATTCTATTTTACTCACTCCCACATTGTCGCTAACGTCACACACAACGGTGTAACCATCCGCATTTACATCAGTGATGCGGACATTACTGAGCGTTGGGGCCTGGGTATCTGCCACATCAAATGCAGCCTCATACGGAGCAGAATAAATTTCATAACTGGTAACAGTCGCAAGATTAAGTGTACGTCCCCAACTAATCTTACACCTTCCATCCCGGTTTGCTTCTCCCAGTGTAACAGTTGTTCCGCTTCTGCCAATAACCATGACCCAATGTCCATAACCAGGGTCAGTGTCTGCCGCTTTATAATGAATAACATCTCCCCTCTTCAATGTATTGATATTTCCTCTCCCCCAGGAAGAATGCATTGAACCATACAGATCATACGCAAGTTTACGTGCAAATCCATTACACTGCATACCTCCCCCAAAAGAATTACAATCATAACCGCCTACTCCAACACTTCCCTTGTGTGTATTACACGGTGTCCATGTGTAGCCGTCCGGATTGTTACAGCTTCCTACATCATTATAATTGGAATAACGATGACCGCTTTGAACTACATGATTCCAATATGCCCCATTGGGGAATTTTCTCTCCAGATCCATGATCGTCGCCGCATCCGCTTTAACGGACATTCCCAGCGAAACCAACATCATAAATCCGGTTAGTAAGAACAAATGATACCATTTTTTCGTGTTCATATGAACCGCCTCCTAACTTAATATCTTGATACAATTTGCATTTACCTCTTTTATGATCATTCCATATTTTTTTCTATTATAGCAGGCAAAAGTTCAAATTTTTTTCCGTTTTTTTCACTTTTAAAAGACCGCCAAACAGATTTTCCATCCATTTGGCGGTCGTTCCCTTTTACCACACAATTTTTATAAACTGCTTATTACCAGTTACTCTATTCCGTACTCTTTCATCAACTTCTCCTGAAGTTCCGGATCCTGCGTTGCCTGAAAAAGTTCTGCTGTACGATCGTCTTTGATCAGTGCTGCATTTAAGCGATTCACACGAGTAGAGCCACTCTTTTCGCCTCGCTCAATGCCCTGCTCGACACCTTTATCAAACATGATCGCTTCTATTTGGTCTAACACATCTGAAATCTGTCCCATCTTCGGTTCCTCCTTTCCTTTCTTTGCCAAATCCGCTTCTAAAAAACGTTTATCACTGCTAAGTGCATAAAGCACATTTTGTACTTCTTCCGGGTGTTTCAACTTTCTCTTACCGCTTTCTTCTTCCAAATACTTACAGGTTTTTCCATAGCCATGCAGTGTCAGAAATTTGATGACATGCCAAAAATCCGACTTGTATTTTTCCACTTCCTTTTCATCGAGCCTGCTCAATGAGATCAAATGAATCTTATGATTTAGGAGAAATGGTTCCAGTTCCTTTTTCTCTGTCTCATCAAGATCCAGCATATCCAGGATGCTAAGCGGACGCTTCCATTCTTCTTTGCCATAATAGAGAACAAATGTAATAACCGGCTGCAGACGTTCGTCCTCTCCCAGTTCTCTGGCATAAAAACGTCTGTCATTGCGTTCGTTTTCTCTCCGGTGCTCTTTGATCTGCTCGTTATAATTATTGAAAATATACCCCAGATCCCGGATCGGCATAATGTTATTAATCTCCGACTGATTTTCGATCTGAATCATCCCGATAACGGAACCATTTTTCCGCCAGCGCATCCGCACATCTGCCATTACCTTTGCAGGCTTCCCTTCACTGTCCTTGTAGTGCATTTCCTGCGGAAGCAGTTCCAGATCTTCCGGCCGGATCACATTTCTGCCATCATACAGGTTTACGTTACTGATGTCCGCAAACACTTCTGCTTCTTCCACAAGATTTTTTTCTGTTAAGTCTCTTGTCAATAAGTATCATCCCTTTCTTCTCTTGCTTTCAAAAAATATGTGGGTAAAAAGTTTCGATAAGCAAGAAAAAAATAGAATGATAGATATCAGACTTTGAAATTATTTACTTGCTTGGATATGATGATACACTATTGAATGTGATATGTCAAGAGATTATTTTTATATTCTTATCATCCTTACTTTTTTACCTTTTCTAACTTATCCGCTAAGACTTGTACAAAAAGTTTCTTTTCTTTTATAAAAGAAATCAATTCATCTATTGCGGCATTATATTTTTCAACTTTGTCTTCATACTTGACCATATCACAAAGTGTTAAAATCGTTTTTGCGTAATATTGATAAATCACATCCTCATCGCTTAAATTTTGTAACAACACTTCTGCCAGCTGTCTTGCTTTATCATACTGCTGTTTGGCTGCTAAAAGAAGTGCTGAAAAAATCAATGCATCTAAATCTCCGTACTCCAACGCAATCTTATTTATAATTTTCTCTGCTTCTTCAAATCTCTCCAGCCTCTCAAGAGCAACAACTTTTTGTTTCCATGCATATAACTCTGCTTCTTCTGAATAAAATTCTGTATTGGAAACATAATCTATAATATCTTGATATTTATGTTGTATTTCAAAACACTCTATCACATCAATAACATATGGAAATACTCTTTTAGTATCTTCAGGCACTTGTTTTAAAAGTAATTCCATTTCCGTAAGTTTATTTCTCTTTTTCAAAGCTTGATAGCGTATATGATATCCTTGATAATTAGATGGATATTTATCACATAATTCTTTTCCAATCTTATCCATTTTTAAGAACATATTATGGTGTTCATACAAACTGGCTTGAAGATTTTGAATCGTCCATTGTTTCTTTTCATCCTCTTGTTCCTCAGTCAGCTGATTAAAAAATGCCTCAACCTCATTCACTTCTCCGTTTTCCATCATTTCCTCTAAATCTTTAAATACATTTTCCATGCTTTTCCTCCATTTTATTCGTCTTTTGCAAAACCGATAATCTTTTCTACATCTTCAATTAATTTTGATTGCCCGCCAACCTTTTCCGTTATTATTTTTTTAGCATTGGCATCAGGTTGATTCAACTCCCACAAATCCGAACCCGTGTCATAAACAAGCTTTATGTTTTTTGCCACATTTGCTTTTTTTTCAAACTTATTGTACATCCATTGTATATGCCGATAATTTTTTTGCGCTTCCGGCAGCATATCAGCTTTATGAAGGATTTTATGCGTTGCAATAGGATTCGAAGGAAGAATCCCTGTTCCACTTTTAACCATCTCTTTCACATCACTCGCTATCCCAAAAGCTTCTGCTGATGTCGTCAACCCTTTTGCTGTTTTTACAAATACACTATCCTCATCCTCTCCCGAAGCAATCATCACATCTGAAAGTGTTTTTACATTCGCATAATCATTTGATTTCAACGCTTCTTCCATCATAGATACATTTTTACTTCGTTTTACCACTCCATAGGAAATTGCCGCTCCTGCTAATCCAACCAAACCACCTCCCACCTGAAATGTCTTATCAACCAATCCCCATGTATCCGAAAAACAGACTATTGCCATCCTTTTTGGGCCCTCAGTCGCTAATACTTTTATCCATGTCGCCGGCATACTCATCACACTAACAGCAACTCCTAAAATTCCTGAAATCGTATTTTTTGCCGCTGTTTTCATTTGTCTCGCCACTGCTTCCTTTGCTTCTGCTTTATACTCTTGGTTCGTAATTTTGTCAATTTCTCCCATTTTCTTGTTATAACTTTGGCAAGTCTCTGCTATATATTTCGCATTTTGAATATTCCAATTTGGCTGAATCATATCACATAATTGTTTTAGTTTCTGATTATAAGGTTCTTGCTGTTCATTTACATGTTTTATTTTTCCAGCCATCACATGATCTGTCGTATTCGTTTGATTGAATATTTTTTTCAATTGACTCTTCGTCGTATTATTCATATCTAATACACTCTTCTGATACTCTCTTACATTTTGCATCTCTTCATCCAAGCTTATAAAATGTGTAAACTTTCCTATTCGCAGAAAAATATCTCCTATAAAATCCGTCACTTTTGACCAGTTTTCTGAATCTATTTTTTCTATTTCTTTTATCAGAATCTCATAGGTTTCTCTTGTAAAATCTCTCGTCTTCATATCGCTCACTCTCCTATCGTTTTATATCTTTCGCCGATGCCTGATCACTCTTATCATAACTTTCGCTTCCCTGTGTCAGAAATTGAATGGTTCGATCAATTAATTCAATAAACTGCTTCCACGTATCATCCAATATTTGACACGCTTTTTCTAATTCATCGTGTACCTCTCCCTGATCTGCGCTAAATTCTCCTAATTTCTTTTCTCTCTCCTGCTGACATTCCTTTTTTAACGTTTTAAGATCTTTTATGTTTTGACGAACTACCTCTGTATCAACAATACGAACATCCATAATTTCGGTCCCTCCTTAGTACAATTCTTTTCCTTCTTCTTCAATCTTTCCTAAAAAACCATCACAATATCTGTTATATTTTGCACCAATAGCTTTGCTTGAAGATTTTGTATATTTTTCATTTTCTACCTCTACTTGTTTTTTAAATTCTTTCAGTGCTTTACTTACTTCACCGGAAGCAATTCCATTTTCTACGATATCATCTAAACACGCCTCATATACACCCAGCTTTTGATGCAATGCTTCATATCCTTCACTAAGATACTTCTTTCTATCGGCGATATAATCATCTTCTAAAATTAAAATCATGTCCATTTTTATCATCCCTTCGCTTGTGTTTTTATTTTTTGAATCATATTATGACAATTTTGTATTTGCTTTTTTAAACGTTGTATTTCCTGTTTATTTTGTGTTATTTTATTTCGAATCTTGCGATTGGCATTTTCAATATTACCGATTGCGTTTTGATACTTATTACTTTTTAATACATTTGATAATCCGGAAAAAAAGTTCATATTTATGCCGTGCCGCACTTTACCGGAAATCGAAGATACTTTTTGAAATGCAGCATTTGCAGAAGTATCTAATTGCCTTTGTAAAGACTGCATTTTTCTTTGCATGGATTCCAGCTCACTGATTTCATCTTCCAATTTCTTAATTTTCCTATTGTTTGCAGCAATTGTTTTCTGGTAACCAATCATCTGAGTATTATCTGCCATAATAACCTCTCCTTCCACATACGTTCTGCCCCTTATAAGCTAAACTTATAAGGGGATTAAACGTACTTTTTTCTTAACTAACCTCGCACAGAGTTAGCACCACTTGCATCTCTTTCAATTTCTGCCTGGCGATACCTTGCAATATAATCTGCGATATCTGCAATAGAATCTCTAGCTGCCTGAAGTGCTTTTTTATGCTCGGTTTCATATCTTTCAATGAAAGCACGTGCTGTATCATTCTGCCAATGTGCTATTCACAGAATCCAATTTCGACAATACCTCTGCAATCGCTGCAGCTTCATTGGAATAGGTCTTAGATGCCTGCTCAAGTACATCATAATCAATTTTATTTGTTGCCATAGTTTTACCCCCTTTCTGTTATTTGATTCTATGGTGATAGGTAATTAACACGTTAGTTACCTGCGCCATTCACTATTCAATCGTTCGAATCTTATACAGATCATTGCCCTTCAAAACAAAGGCTTCTCCATCTCGTAACCTCTTATCGTATTTTTGTTTCCATGCAATTGTTGGTTCAAACAACTTAATATCTCGAAGGTCCTCAAAAACAAGATATTGCGGATTCTCAACAAATGGTTTTAAAACATCCGGAGCATTGTAAGAAGGTATCTTGACATTTTCCAAATTTGTAAAAATAACGCAGCATTTCAATCCTTTTCCACGTTTTAAAATATCGTTATATACATTCACTAATTCCCGGTTTTCATTCATATACGAAATCCATTCTTCGGAGTGAACCAGTAATATAAATGGACTCAGTTTTTCTATTTCATTCATTCCATTTAATTCACGCAGAGCGCTCCTGCGTTCAAGCTCTGTTTTGAAATCCTCCAAAATTTCCTCTGTGTCCTCAATACTCCTTGAATACAGACAAACATTCGATTCGGTTGAAACATCTTCAAAACTTCCTGTATAATCATCTATAATATATAAAGAATATTGATTTTCTACAAAGGTATGTTTCATGTAGTTATAAAAACCTTGTTTTTGCATACCACCGGATATTGCAAAAATCATCTGCAGCTTCCAATTGATCTTAACCGGTTCAATATCAGAATAATCAATTCCAAGAGCAAACTCTTTGGTATCCGCTGTCCTTCCATACTGGTTCTCATAGTGCACAATATCAAGAAACTCCGGAACTGCCGGGATAGCCGCAGCTTTAGCCGTACTATAATATTTTGCATTTATGTTTTCTATAAACGCATTTATATTTTGTATTTTTTCATATTCTTTTTCTCCAGCAAAAGGAACATAAATCTGTGTTTCCAAAATCTCTTTTTTCCACTCTGCCAAAGCTCTTCCCGGATTATCTGACGGCCGTATCTGACAATATCCAAACAATGCACTGTATTCTGAATTATCATTACAATTCATCGCTATTTTACACTCAAAGTTGGACATATATTTATATCCAATTCCAGATGTTTGTTGATTTGCCACAACAACAGTAATTCCAACTGCCAGCCCTTCTCTACAAATTGGAAGTAACATATCATTATCAAGAAGATACAATTCATTCAACATCGTCAGGTTGTCAATAATTAAAACAATGTGTGGCATATCCGTATTTCCCGCCTCACAATATGCTGAAAATGAACTAGCACCTACTTGAAGAAGTTTTTCTTTTCTAATTACAGTTTGATTCATCAAATGCTTAAACAAATTCTTCAATTTCTCATCTTCCGAAGCGGTCACGACACCCCCGACATGATTCAGTGTTTCAAAGTTTTTCAAATACATGGAAGCAAAATCAATAATGTATATATTTACATCCTGCGGTGTGTACTTTGTTGTCACACTTCGGATCAACGTTTGCAGCAAATTGGTCTTTCCACTTTGTGCAGAACCGATGATCATCATGTTTTGGTTTGTCAGATCGACAGAATATACATCTTGAAGCTGGTTATCCGGATCGTCATAGATTCCGATTTCAGCCACAATATGTGAACTTTTATCAGACAATGCTTTCTGTATCGGAAATTCGATACATTCCTCCAGTGATGGCAGACAGATTTCCGGCAATTTTTTCAGCTGGTTCTTCTGACAAAACGATGCCATATACTGCACCATAGCATCCAGCTGTGTCTTCACATTCTGCTCTTTTTTCTTTTTCTGAACATATACCGGAAGCCTTTTTCCGGAAGACGTAATCTCATAAATGGTAAATTCTTTCAAATTGCTGTCTTCCGTGCGCTCCGGTGCCCCGCTGTAAGCAGACTGGAACAATTCAAACATTTCATTGTTTCCTACCTGCAGATAAGCGCGTCCCGGTTCTTTGATCTCTGCTGCGAGAGGCGATTTTAACACCTCATTACTGTCTTGCGGGCTCTGCACTTTTAAGCACAATTTGAATCTGGAGTTACTCCAAATCTGCTCATCCACCTGCCCGGATGGCTTTTGCGTAGCCAATATCAAATGTACACCCAGACTTCGTCCAATACGCGCCGCCGAAATAAGTTCTTTCATGAAATCCGGCTGTTCTGCCTTAAGTTCGGCAAACTCGTCCACGATCAGGATCAAATGAGGCAGTGGAATCTTCACTTCTCCCTTGCGGACTTTAATGATATAATTATCAATGTGATTTACACCGGCTTCCGCAAAAAGTCTTTGGCGTTTGTTCAGTTCGGCTTTGATCGAGCGAAGAGAACGATTGATCTCTTTTCCATCAATATTCGTAATTCTTCCCATCATGTGTGGGAGATCTTTAAACTGGTTTGCCATACCACCACCCTTAAAGTCAATGATCACGAAACCGACTTCATACGGATGATATAAGGTAGCCATTGATAATATGTAGGTCTGTAATAACTCTGATTTACCGGAACCTGTCGTACCGGCAACCAGTCCATGCGGTCCGTGTGCTTTGTCGTGAAGATCCAGTAAGATCATGCCACTCTTCGCCACACCAATCGGCGCTGCCATTGATTGATATACCTTTGCAGCATTCCATCTCTGCGCCAGATTCACATCTTCTACCGCAAGGATATGAAGCAGTTCAAACAAAGAAATATTTTTTGTAAGCGATCCTTCCAGCGAAATCTCCTCGGTATAAACAGGGGCCAATAATTGTACCATTGCGTGCATATCCGAATCGGAAATTAAGTTATAGGTAAATTCCTTCTCTTTCTTGCTGTCCTTAGTATCAATTAATGTACCTTTTCCGGCTTCACTGCTTTGAATCAAATATTCACAGCCTAAGCTGATATCTGCCCTTGTGTCGCCAAAAAATACAAACGTTACCCCAATCTCTTTCGCATTTTCCACAAATCTTGATAATGGATGACTCTTAAAACCATATTCATCATATAAAAAGACGACAATATGTGGGGAATTCTTCTTGCTCTCTTCACGCAGCGATAATTCCTTATACAAATATTCAAAAATAACTGTACGGCTGCTATCATCACATACAATATTATGAATTCCCAAAATATCATTTTGCACATGCGGCAGCATACGCAGCCAGGTAATCTTATCTGCTTCCTGTTTTTCTGCCACGAAAAACATTTTAACGTCTGCATGATATTGTCTTGCACAAATATCCAATATCATCCCTTTCATAATTTCAAACCGTTCTGTCTTCTTTCCAATAATTCCGACGGCATTTACCTTATTCAGACTGCATACGATCGGAGTCTCCGAAATATACTTGTATTGGTCATGCAATTCTTTCGGAACATTCTGAAGTTCATCCTCAACTTCGAGACGTTCCTGTTTTTTGTATTCTATTTTTCGCTCCGCTTCGCGTTTCCCAATTCCCAGTCGAACCTCCAAAAAATCTTCATCTTCTCTGCATCGGTCAAAAAGATCGTGTGAAAAATTCTTTAACCGCCCAATTTCCTGACGTTCTGAGATGTATTTATCGCATAAAATATCCTTCTCTTCCTGTCTCGCCTGGTCAATCTCATTTTTCTTTCTATCTATGTAATTGGTATACTTTTTTACCCTATCCTTTTTTTCTTTCTTGTAGTCCTTCTTTGCATTTCTTACCCCTCTGACACCGGTAACAATACCCACGACAGAAGAAACCAAACTAAATAAGACAAAAGCCCCTCCACCGCTTGCCATAACAACCGATATCAGAACCATAGAAAGGGACGGAAGAAGTCTTCCGATCAAATCATTCTTTGGTTTTTTCGGAATTGGTGGTGGATCGAGAATTTCTATTTTTTCATCGTTAATCTTTGTAAGCACCCGGGTATTTCTGTTAAATTTGGGGTAATTTCCTCGTCTTGTAGAATCTGTATGGGTAAGTCCATTCTCGCCGATGGGTAAATTCTGCTGAGTATACAGACATCCGTTTTTATAGAAAAATCCATAATTTGCCACAGCAAAGAAATCCCCATTTCGGATAAGTGCTTGATCTGCCACTAGATTTCCATTATGAGATACTCCATATTTTGTAGAAATAATCTTAAGTTCATATTCATTATTTTTCTTATGTAAAACAATGTTATCGTTATTCATGTAAGGTCCCGATAAAACCAATTGATTGGACGGATTTGTTCCAATCGAAATCGTCGGCAGAGATGCGATATCGTAACGTCGGTTATACTCTTTCTGTTCGTAATCAAAATCCATCACAAACTGTATATTTAACACTGTTCCTTCGGTTTTCTGATATCTGAATTCTACTTCCATTCCATGATGAATCGGTATAGACATTAATTTCCGCACTTCATCTACGTAAATATACAGATTGTCGGAGCATAATACACTCCATTCCCCATTTTCATCCCGTGCAAATAAAAGCTCAACCGGTTCAAAAAACAATCCACGGCGGACTCGAACATCACAATTTAAACCGGTTCCAAATCGAAGGGATTTATGTTCAGGGGATATTTCTATCTCTTTATAAAGCTGTTTTCCCGAAATGATAATACGATATCTCTTTTCCATATTACTGTTCTCCTTCAACAAACGTTATCCTCGTGCCATTCATTACTTTATAATCTGCCAGTGTCTTATTGCCACGCAGAAGAGCAATCGGATTTTCTGCTTTTAAAAAACAATGTTTTATATCTTCTGTATTAATTCCCAAATGATATGCTGAATTTAATCCAACTACCAATTCATTGGCAGTGATCGTAAGTGGCACATCCAGATCCACTTCCCTTTTCTTTCCATTTTTTAATCGCATTGTAAAGTATATAACTGCTCTTTCACGATTCATCTTTGCACTCTCCTTATATGAGCAAAAAGGCAATCTTACGCATTCCTTCCTGCTCTTTTAAATCCTTTGGCGTCATCGTTTCATAGTCTGAAAATACCGGAATATATTCATCTGTTTTATAGGACATACTAGCCATATTTTCGGACTTCTTTTGATTTTTTACATCGTATTTATTGCAAATATATAAATATTTATCTGAGGAACTATTGCTTACATTTGCAACAAACGCATTGGTGCTGCAAATTCCTTTTCGTGTCGCCTCGGTTACCATGATAACCTGATCTGCCATATGAATGGCCCGCGTTTTTGACTCATCAAAAGTGCTTTCCATATCCAAAATAATGTAGTCGTATTCACCCGATTGTTTTGCCCCCTGCGCGATGTCACAAAAGATGGTATCATCTATACCAAAAGCCAATGTAGCCGCACGCATAAGTGGGAAAAAATCAAATTGTTTTTTCTTTATCTCACTTCGGATTTCCGAATAAACAGAGGCACTTTTATGAGTTAATTTGTTGTATATCATCTGATTGACAAGCGGCGGTTCTTCTAATAACGGATTTGCCGTCTGAATTTTCGATGCATCCAGGTATAATACTTTTTTATACATATCGCTCAATGCGCCTGCCAATCCGATCGCTACCGTCGTTTTTCCACTTCCGCCTTCTGCCGATGTCACTACGATCACTTTCGACTCCGCCGTTTCATTTTTCTTCGGAATCTTCAGATTTGCTTTTCCAACTATTTCCAGAAATATACCTTTAATATTGGTATATTTGTAAATAACATGACATCGTTCCTCGACTTCCATCTCATCCTGCTGTTCTTCCGACATAATAAAAATATGCTTGATATCATGACGATTCATATCGGAAACATACCACTCTTTGGAAACAATCAATACGTCCGCTTTTTGGAGTTCATCAAAGAATTTTTTCGCAATTTCCGCTTCTGTGATAACCTCTAATTCGATGGTATCTAAAAATTCATAAATGAATTTCGCCTGTAACGGAGCGGCATATGAAAAATCTTCTTCCATTATGATTATTCTTGGTTTTTCCATGTTTTCATCTCCTTATCGCCATTAATATCCGGTTCCTGTTGACATTGATAAGCTTTGCCGTATCGACGCCATAATACTGGCAAACGAGCACGCCGGTTCGTCTAACATCTGTTCAATGATCCTGCTGCCACTGCCCTGCAGATTTGGCATCGTCCGTATCATATAAGAAAGATCTTTGCGTAAATCGTCCTCCAAATACATTGGATCCGAATAACATCTTACATTGATCGGAAGATAGGTCAAATACACACTTCCATCTGCCATATCTACATAGATTCTTTTCATACGAATATCAATTCCGGTATCGAGCAGAAAACCGTTATTTCGTACCTCATTGATCTGTTTAAAGAGGCCTTCCACAATGTTCAAAAAACGTCTCTCATCCAGATTTTCGATTACGACGTCAAACGGCTTCAATCCATCCGTCATATAATACAAGGTCTCTCTGTCATTAAATAGGATTTTTTTGCACTTTAACATGCCTTTATTTCCGGCACTATTAAGCACTTTGTATTCCGTCGCTGAAAATTTTGCCCGATCACTTAACAAGTACATAAAATCCTTTTGACATATTTCTTCCTCTACTATTTTTTCTTTCAATAACTGGTTCGATTGAGACAATTGAGCCACGTCCAGTTTGACCGCCACTTTTTCATTATGGGACGGCGTTTCCTCCAAAGGCATGCCACATCCCTTGCAGGCACTTACTCCGTCCTCATTTTTCTCGCCGCATCGCATACAATATTTTGCCATTGTGCTCATCCTTCCGTGGTACTTAGTTATCGTTATCCAATACGCCTTTTAATTTCCCAAAATCTGTACTTTTAGCATTATGCTCCTTTGTATCACAATACTTCCAAAGAATTTCTCTCTCAAACGCGTTCTTTTGCTTGACATTCAATTCATCCATTTTCTTCAAAATCTGTAACGCATCATCCAATTTTGAACCTTTTACAATGCCATTTTGGTTTTTGGCAGATGTTTTGTCAGCTGGAGTGTTTGTTGGTTTAGACCCATTTGTTCCATATGATGTGCCACTATTATTGGAGCTTCCTGAAAATCCTTCTATCGCAGCAATCTTATCAAACACATCGAATTTTTCCATCTGTTCTTTTAATTCTTCTGCCTGCGCATCATTCATTTCATCTGAGTCCACTTCCTCTAAGCAACTCCAAAAGTCTTCCGCTTGCGTTACCACGTCAGTCTTTTTTTCCGCATCTGATGTCTCATTTTTTGCAGACGACGTGCCTGCTTTTCCTTTTGAATCCGACGGACTGGGGGATTCCATAACTACGTCTGTTCCGTTATCTTTGCTTCCTGCCCTATTACCAAGGCTAACCCCTACGATCAAACCGACTACCAAGCAGATCATCGCGGCACTTACTGTCATAACAAGATAACGTACCTTTCGCGACTTTTTTGGCGGTACACGTTGTGGTGGTGTGTGAATTGGTGGCTCTACCATTTTTCTTTCTGGCACCTTTCTAAGTGGCTTCTGTACCGTAGTCTTCTCTCCCGTATATAACGGATCATCACTTGGAGCCGGTGGCAGCTCTTTTCCGTACAGCAGTGCCTGATAACATTCCTGACGCCATTTCCAGTTTGGTTCCTGATAATACTTCTGCTCTTTTGGTGTTACTTTTGCCTTTTCATTCATAAGACAGACAACACTTTTATCATCCGTTACTTTGGTAACCGCCCACACTGCAAAATAAAACTTTTTAATTGCTTCACAAAGCCGGCAAGCCTCCTCTTTTCCAAGTGTTTTTGTATAACCATAGATCATACATTTCAAGAAATCATCTTGATCCTTTTTTTCCAGATTTCCTTTCAAAACATGCTGCATGTATGCCTCGTGATTTTTCACATGTGGATTCAAATAAACCATATTGGGATTCATAAAAAACTCACACGCAGTAACATAAACATTGTTTTTGGCAAATGTTCCTTTTGCCAGCTCCATCGCGCTGGATGGAAGATTGACAAGAACCGGCTGAAATACACCATCCAGCATACCATCCGTCACCAAAAGGACCGACGCTGCTTCATCGCTGCATATACCGAAATCCCAAGATGAATTTCCTGCACGAAGTGGTCGGACAGAAGTGCCATCTGCCCCTTTCTGCCGCTCTGTAATCGGGGTAATGGTTCCATCTTTTTTACGAACAATGATTCCACCATCTCCTGCATGTCCAAATACTACCTTTGTGCCATCGTAAAGTACCGAGGATAATGTCGTATCATAATCCGCAATCGAACCGCCCTGCTGCGTGACAAATTTTTCCACTTGTCGAAACGCATATTCATATCCGTCCCGCAGAATATCTTCCAATTCTACATCCTTCATCCCTTTTTTTACATATTGTTCACAATACGCCTGCAGACTTTCCACTGCAATTCCGGATCCAACATCGGAATGCGGCGCACTTCCCACTCCATCTGCTACAACACCCAGATAATATCCGGATTTCAATTTCACCGCTGCACTGGAATCCTGACAAACCGTATTTCTATCAATATGTGACTTTCCCTGCAACGAATAACCATATGTAATCATATACACTACCTCCTGTATTTTTATATCTTAGTACCAGCCTTCGTCAATAGCTCGGTCTTCCTTTGCTTTTCTGGCATCATCCGGAAGATCTCCAAAACTCACTTGATCTCCTACCTGACTTTGCGAAATACAAGACATACTTTCACTTAACCAGTCAAAGATTCCATCAAAATCTGTGGATTTTAATTCTAATACTCTCTTTGTCAATCCAAATAATTCTTCCGAATCATAACTTCCGATACCGAGTGCCCAAAAGCTCAATCGCCCATGACTTCCTTTGTTTTCTTCCTCTTTAATACGATTTGCTGCATCCAACATGTCCTGATAATTTGATGTCGATACACCATCCGTAATCATAAAAATCCATGGCTTGTGGCACGGAGTTCCCAATGATTGATAAAATGCTGTCCGCCGCTTTACCATATCAATCGCCGTCTGAATTCCTGCAGCCATATCGGTTCTTCCCCGCGCATCCAGCTCCGGCGTCGGCATATCCGTAATCGGCATAAAGTCACTTACTACCTCGACCCCGGTACTAAAACTGACAATCGCAACATCGACGCGGTTTCTCGCAATCGGATCCCGGTTTACGTTTTCCTTAAAACGTGCTATCGCTGAGTTCAGATTTTTAATAGAATCTCCACTCATAGAACCGGAAGTATCCAGCAATAAGACACATGCCAAGTGCTGTTCACCAAATGAATTGATGCTTGTACTTCCTCCCATAAATTCTTCCATCGTTAATTGTTCACTCATCTTTTTTTCCTCCAATATTATTTATTCTTTTTGTACGGATATGCCATCCAATACCCTAAGACAAAAAATAGGGCAACTTTCATTAACGCTATAGTAATTTCTTTTTTATACTCTTCTGTGAATCTGTCTATTCCAAACATATTAACTATTTGGTAATGTTGACCATAAAACATGGCAATCGAAAGCGCACCTGGGCACCACCAATACTTTGGATTGCTCGTCTTTGATTTTTTCTCATTCTGATAAATTCGTAGTCCAAACCATATAAATAATAAATCTAGATTACAACCAAACGTCAAAATAGGCAAAATAGGAAAAATATCTATAATATAGCTTTGACATAAATAAACTGCCAGGCTGCTGATAGCTATCAAAGAAAACCATATCCAAATTCCTTTTTTATTGTCTGCACAAATACCAAATGCTCCTGCAGCCATAAACACACTATATATGAGAAGCACATTATCATAAGTTAATACCTCATCCCAATTAGCATTATCTGTAATTAATGTCATCAAAGAAATCAAAAGCATTAACAAAAAAGCAGCAATCGGTTTTCTCTCCTCTTTTACCGGAGATTTCCAAATCTTTTGCCCTGACTCTGATATTTTTATTTCCGGTGGTGGCGTTGGCGGATCCACAGAGTCTCCGCCAAATAATTTTACAATTCTTTCCTGTGTGGCACATATGGGACATACCACATTATGTTCGAAAAAATAATGCACTTTTTTTGCCTCATTTGCTCCACATTCCCGCCTCACAAATTTTGTATTTTTCAAGGCAGTGATCCACTCATCTTCGGTAACACGCTTAGAAGGATCTTCATAGCCCTCAACAAAAGTACGGATAAACAGCACTTGTATTTCTTCCGGTAAATATTGAAATGCGGGTGCGTAAATCGGAGTCGTAATTCCGTCTTTTTTGTCAAAGAATGGAAAAAATCCATTTTTTATATTTTCAATCGGTTGTGGTGCTACCACCGAATCCCGGAAACTTGTCTCCTGAATCTGCGCAATGTCACTTACTTTTACATTATTTTCCTTTGCGCAGGCAAATGGATGACAGCCGTTCATCAAGAGCGTGAATATATGTACTGCCAACGCAAATAAGTCGGTCTCTTTCGTATAAGATGGCAGCGGAACATTTTTAAGGTCATATCCCTGCGCCATTTTATTTTGCAGCTCCGGAGCAATATAATCTCCCAATCCCACTTCACAGCGATATGTCTTACCATCCGCAGTAAAATGATAAGAGTCGGTATCTACCAATGTTACATGAAAGCCATTCACAGCATCTGTCGTATCTAAATTGATACAAATATTCTGCGGGTTGAGATCTCCACATACCTGCCCCATCTCGTGCACGGTCCTTAATGCAACGCATAGATTGATCGCCGCCAAAACGCGATAACGTATATCATATTTATTATCAAATCCATTACTGTAAATCGAAACCAAAGAATCTGTTTTATCCAGCCTCGGCATAACGTAACCAGCGAAGCCATTTTCATCATAAAGCACATCCTGCGGCCAGGTAATCTGCTTCAATTGATCCGGCGTCAATCTGTATTGAATCATATGACAAAGTTTTTGTTCACGCTCGCTTGTCCGCCTGTTTTCCTTGTAAATTTTAGCTACAAACTGAGGTTGTCCTTGTATTCCAAAAACACTTCCCTCTCCACCACCAGCCAAGCGCTGTTCTTCAATCTGATACTGCGCCCCGCTTGTTCCTCTATAAATTTTTCCCATAGTAATTCCTCTCTTTACAATGAAAATGCAACATTAACTTCGCCACCGCCGTTGGGGACATCGAATGAGCTTGGGTATCTTGTGAAATTATTATTATCATCTCCTCCTACAAGCTCAACATTATAATGACCGGGTGGCAACATTACTTTCTCCACCGTAGAACTGCTTCTGACCGTAATACGCGAATCATCTATCTGTATACTTCCATCCAAACAAAGGTATAAAGTCCAAAAGTTATCAGAGTTTAACTTTAATTGCTCTCCGGGTGGACTTACTAATTTCAACTGTAATGGGACATGATAAATCTGCATGCTTGTAATCATCTTCTCAGCCAGTTCCATATCCTCCAGTGATATCATCTGATGTGTATCATCTAATTCAGCAGCTCCACTAAGATCAGGCTCCAAAGCACGTCATATGCCATAACCAAGAGAATTGCTAAAATAATCACAATGATCCATATAATCTTTTTAGCTTTATCTGGTCTCTTTACCTCCTGCTTTTTCTTCTTCGGCGGCACATTAGTTCCTCCTCCGCTCGTTGTCCCTGTTCCTCCGGAAGAACCAACATTTCCGTTTTCTGTTGATTTGACCGGTTTTTCTTTCGATGTTTTGGTAGCAAACATCAAACGAATATTTTCATCTACACGGCAAAATGGACATTCTGCTGCCTGCTTAAAATACACATGCTTTTTCGGACATTCTTGAAACTGCTGTACCAATGGCTGCATTGCACGGCACCATTCTTCTGCCGTTGCGCGCTTTGTCGGATCCTCGTAACCATCTTTAAAGGTTCGGATAAAAAGCGTTCTGAGTTCTTGCGGCAGACTTGACAATGGCGGTGCGTAAATCGGGATTGTCACATTTTCACGGCTGTCATAAAACGGAAAATATCCGTCTTTTATATTTTCAATTGGCTGCGGTGCCACTACCGATTCCCGTTCACTGGATGAAGTCATCTGACTCATTGTATTTTCCACTGTTCCATTCATTCGCTTCGCACAGGCAAATGGATGACAGCCATTCATAAGCAGACAAAATACATGTACTGCAAGAGCAAATAAATCGGTTTCCTTGGTAAAAGTTGGCAATGGAGCATTACGTAATGTAACACCGCCGGACACTTTTTTTTGAATTTCCGGTGCCAGATAATCCGCCAGTCCCACTTCACACCGGTACGTTTTTTCCTCCGTACTAAAATGATAAGAGTCCGCATCTACCAATGTCACTTTGAAAGCATTTGCTTTATCGTTTACGTTCAAATTGATGCAAATATTCTGCGGATTCAGATCCCCGCACACCTGTCCCATATTGTGTACCGTTTCCACAGCCGCGCAAAGATTGTAAGCGGCCAGCAGACGAAAACGCAGATTGTACTTATCTCCGTTGTAAACCGCAGTAAGGGACTGCACATTTTCTATTTTCTGCATAACATACCCGGCAAAACCTTCCGCATTATAAATAACATCTAACGGCCAGGTAATATGTTCCAAATTTTTTACTGTGGCACCCTTTTTTACCATACAGCGAAGTTTTTCTTCTCGATCCGCACTTCGTTTATCCGGTTTAAATATCTTTGCCACATACCCATTCATTCCTACGATTCCATGAATCGTTCCCTCTCCTCCACCATTCATACGCTCCTCTTCTACTTGGTAAATCTTACCCGTCATTCCCTGGTAATCCATAAGTACACTCCTCTAAAATCCATATACTGCATATTGTTCTTTCGCATAATCGTTTTCACAATTGATTGCTTCTAAATAATGTTTTTTCGCCATTTCTTCATTGGCTCCATTTGCTTTTCCATAGCCTTCCATGATCAAGTCTGCAATCATAACGTTGACGTCTCCCCGCTCCGACTGCGATAGATTTTTATTTTGGCACACCATAATCAGGGACTGAAGATCCTGCTCGATAACGATATCCGGCTGATGCATGATCTTATCACTGGTTGCCTTAAGATACCACCCCCATGGATATAACCCTGTAACATTTTCCTGCAAAAGGTATGTTTCCATTTCCTGGTAATTTTCCTGATTGTATGCTCGAAATGCCATGATCCAGTTTGCCTGTATTTCAAAGTCACTGATATCCGCATTTCCCTGATACGTAAAGATTCCATTTTTTACACCGGCGATGTCGCGGAAAACTTCCTGACATATTTGTTTGACATAGTCAAAATTTCCTTTTTCACGCGATTTTTCAGCTTCATCTAAGCGAATCGCAAGGTCTCGATCCGTAATGACCTTGGTATTTGTATTTACCGGCACTTCCGGTACCGCTGTATACTGTGGTCTCTCTGCCGGTTGTTTTCTCGGATAAACCGGATCCTCTTCCTGTATCGGCGGCATATCATCCTCTTGCTCCTGATAAACCGGTGCAGCTCCCATCGGAGTTCCATTTGGATAAGGTACATTTGCTTTTTGATAATACTCACGTGCAAGGTTTTCATTTTTTACCATGAGCAGTCCCTGCCGATACATCTCCCCCAATCCCACATAGGCTCGCGCAAGTCCTCTTTTTTCTCCCTTATGAAACAGCTGATATGCTCTTGTCAGATTTTGGGGGCTCCCATTTTTTCCGTAAAGGAAGCGTTCTCCCAATTCACATATTGCTTCTCCATC
>ERZ826051.797-NODE-797-length-33068-cov-3.055796_pt1 | contig 33068 bp, 27 predicted proteins | sample MGYA00519928_ERZ826051 | MGnify/ENA primary metagenome ERZ826051 (study PRJEB31778, sample SAMEA3449219) | human gut metagenome | biome: human gut; feature: human-associated habitat; material: faeces | place: United Kingdom | collected 2010/2012 ...
GACGTGAATCCCTACAAAGAGCCGATGCAGATCTTCCCGGCCGTGCACTACACGATGGGCGGCATCTGGGTCGACTACAACCTGATGACGACGATCCCCGGCCTGTACGCCATCGGCGAGGCCAACTTCTCCGATCACGGAGCCAACCGTCTGGGCGCCTCGGCGCTGATGCAGGGTTTGGCCGACGGCTATTTCGTGCTTCCGTACACGATCGGCGATTATCTCTCTCATGAAATCCAGTCCCCGAAGGTGAAGACCGACACGCCCGAGTTCGACGAGGCCGAGAAGAGCGTCCGCGACCGGATCGCGAAGCTGCTGTCGATTCAGGGCAAGGATACCGTCGACGAACTGCACAAGAAGCTCGGTCACATCATGTGGGAAAACGTCGGCATGGCCCGCACGAAGGAGAGCCTCGAGAAGGCGATCGTCGAGATTCAGGCGCTTCGTAAGGAGTTTTGGGCCAACGTCCGTGTTCCGGGTTCCGACAAGGAGTTCAATCAGGAGCTCGAGAAGGCGCTCCGGCTGGCCGACTTCCTCGAACTGGGCGAGCTGATGGCCCGCGACGGTCTGAACCGCAACGAGTCGTGCGGCGGTCACTTCCGGGTCGAGATGCAGACTCCCGAGGGCGAGGCCAAGCGCGACGACGAGAATTACCTCTACGTGGCCGGCTGGGAGTATGCCGGGGACGACAAGGAGCCCGTTCTGGTCAAGGAACCGCTCGTGTTCGAGGCCGTGCATCTGGCTCAGCGCAACTACAAGGACTAATCTGCGCCGTATCATCGAACGAGTTAATCGCTAAACAAGAAAGACCATGAATTTGAAATTGAAAATATGGCGTCAGAAAAACGCCCATTCTCAGGGAAAGTTCGTCGATTATACGGTCGAGAACATTTCTCCCGACACTTCGTTCCTCGAAATGCTGGATATCCTGAACAACGACCTGATCCACAAGGGAGAGGAGCCCGTCGTGTTCGACCATGACTGCCGCGAGGGCATCTGCGGCATGTGCTCGCTGCACATCAACGGCCACGCGCACGGGCCCGACGAGGACATCACGACCTGCCAGCTGCACATGCGCAAGTTCCACGACGGCGAGACGATCACCATCGAGCCGTGGCGCTCGCGCGCGTTTCCGGTTATCAAGGACCTGGCCGTCGACCGCAGCGCGTTCGACAAGATTCTGCAGGCCGGCGGTTTCGTCTCGGTCGGAACCGGCGGAGTGCCCGACGCGAATACGATTCCGATTCCGAAGCCCGATGCCGACGAGAGCATGGATGCGGCCGCGTGCATCGGATGCGGCGCCTGTGTGGCTACCTGCAAGAACGGATCGGCCATGCTGTTCGTCGCAGCTCGCGTGTCGTCGCTCGCTAAGCTGCCGCAGGGCCGTGTCGAGGGCGCGCGTCGTGCGAAGGCGATGGTGGCCAAGATGGACGAGCTGGGCTTCGGCGCCTGCACGAACACGGGCGCCTGCGAGGCCGAGTGCCCGAAAGGCATCTCGATCGCCCACATCGCTCGGCTCAACCGTGAGTTCCTGTCGGCCAAGCTGAAGGACTAACGCTTTCCCGATCGTTCGGCGGTCCGGAACGGAAAGGGCCGTCCGACGGTCCGGTTTTACGATTTCACCCCTGTCGGAACAATCTCCGGTAGGGGTGATTTTTGTTTTTGAGGGAGGGAACTGCCGAACGGTTCTCTTGTCGGAAGCATCGGGTTCCTACCCGCTGTGTTCCGGATGACCTTTTGTGCGTTTTCCCTAAGAAAAAGCGGGAACGACGGGCGCTCCGTTCCCGAACGATGAATCCGATCGGACCATTTGTCATTTCCGTCGTATGGAGCCGCGGTAGGCGGGGCGGTCCGTCGAGGACCGGCTGCCGTTGCGCCGCCGAGTCGTGCCGGGATGCGAGTCGTTGCTTCGGACGGGGCGGGGCATGCGTGTTCAGCCGTCGCGGCAGCCGGGGTTCTCCTTGTCCGGCGTTTCCCTGCCGTGATGGCGGTATGCCGGTTGAAGCGGAAAGTCCGTCGGCCGGCGGATATCCGAAGTTCCCGTTTCGTAGTAAGAATGCGCTCGGCGGGATCGGCGCTGTATTTCGGGATGTCGTGTTTGCATGGAATGTGCGTCGGCCGGCTCCATGCCGTCGGCAGGGTTGTCCCGATGCGCTCGTTTTTCGGGAATCCGTTCCGTATGGCGTTTTCTAAACGCTTTTACGGGGACGCGGCGTGGAAAAAGAGGGGGCGATAGCCTAAATAGAAAGCGGTGGCCGTATAGTCCGAAGGATAGAACATAGATCGCCTGAGCGCTTTTATGCCAAAGCGGTATGAGGCAAAATAGAATAAATAAGGGTAAGCCGCTGTAATCCGACGGATAAAAATATGAATTCCCGAATCGGCGATTCGGAAATCGCGTGCAGTCTGTTCGTCCGGGGAAAAGGCGGACAGAAGGGGAATCTGCGGAGCCGTAGGAAAGCCCGGCTTGTCGTGACGTTCTTGCAGCCGGTCTGTTCCGTCGTTCGGGAAAATCGCGCGGCAGCCGGGTCCGTGCCGTTATTTGCGCGGGGCCGGAGCGAGGGACCGGACGCCGGGGAGGATCGGATACCGGGGACCGGTGCGGACGGCGCGGCTATTCTCCGGTGCTTTCCCGTCCTGCGACATAGTTCCGCCAGCGTTCGACGACCGAGCGCATATCGTCGGGCATCTCGCTCTCGAAATAGACGCTCTCCCCGGTCGTCGGGTGGACGAAGCCGAGGCTGCGTGCATGCAGGCCGTGGCGGGGCATCAGGCGGAAGCAGTTCTCGACGAACTGCCGGTATTTCGAAAAGGTCGTTCCTTTCAGTATCCGGTCGCCGCCGTATCGCTCGTCGTTGAACAGCGGGTGTCCGATATACTCCATGTGGACGCGGATTTGGTGCGTGCGTCCCGTTTCGAGGCGGCACTCGACGAGGTTCACGTAGCCGAGCCGCTCGAGCACGCGATAGTGGGTGACGGCATGCTTGCCCGACTCGCCGTCGGGGAATACGGCCATCTTCATCCGGTCGCGCAGACTGCGGCCGATATTTCCGGTCACGGTGCCCTCGTCGGAATCCATGTTGCCCCATACCAGCGCGTGGTAGACCCGGTCGATCGAATAACTGCTTGGCCAGCCGGGCGTGCGCCCGCTCGTTCTTCGCGATGACCAGAATGCCCGACGTGTTCTTGTCGATGCGGTGGACGAGCCCGGCTCGCATGTCCCCGCTCTGAAACAGCGGCAGATCCTTGAGGTGGTACGTGAGCGCGTTGACGAGCGTTCCCGTGTAGTTGCCGTGCCCCGGATGCACGACCATGCCGGCCGGCTTGTTGACGATGATCAGCTCGTCGTCCTCGTAGCGGATGTCGAGCGGAATGTTCTCGGGGACGATTTCCAGTTCGCGCAACGGGTACGGCATTACGATCGAGATGCGGTCGAGCGGCTTGACCTTGTAACTCGACTTGACGGGAGTGCCGCCGACCAGGATGTTCCCCGCGTCGGCTGCGGCCTGAATACGGTTGCGCGAGACGCCCTCCATCCGGTTGGTCAGGAATTTGTCGATCCGCAGCATGCCCTGACCCTTGTCGACGGTCACGCTGAAGTGCTCGTACATTTCGTCCTGAGAGTCGGTCTCGCCGATCTCTTCCGGCATCGAAAGGTCGTCCAGTTCCTCCTCGCTCATGGAAAAATTATTCGGCGTTGTTGAATGCGGCTTCTTCCAGACTGTCGGCCAGCGCCTTGGCTGCGGCTCGCGCGTCGCGGTCCGATTGTTTGTGTCCCTTGGCCAACTGCTCCTCGTCGAGCGTGAGCCAGATGCGCACCTGCGTGCCGAGGGCCTGCCGGCTTCCCGTGGCGGGACTCTGCTTGTATACCTTGGCCTCGTGTTCGTTCAGCGCATCGATGCCGTCGCCGGTCGTAATCTTGCCGATGTTGAATCCGGCTTCCCACAGCCGGTTCTTCGCTTCGCGGGCCGAGAAACCGACCAGCTTGGGAACCTGAGGCGCGGCCGCGTCGGGGGCCCTGCCGACGATCAGCGTGACGCCCGATCCGATTTCGGCCTGCATCCGGCTCGACGGACCGACCACCTTGCCGTCGCAGCGCTCCTCGAGCACGTAGTTCGTAGCGATGTCGTCGCGGTAGATCAGCTCCTTGATGCCGAGCCCGGCTATGTCGAGGTTGTTCTTCGCCTGACGCAGCGAGAATCCCGTCACGTAGGGCACGTCGACCATTTTCTGGCGGAACGAGTTGATCGTGACGAAAATATGACGTCCGGACTTTACCTTTTCGCCGGGGGCCGGCGTCTGTTCGAGAATGACTCCTCCCGGATAGGCCGGCACGTAAAGCGAGTCGTTGATCTCGATTTTCAGCGATGCCTCTTTGCCTGCGTGCGCGGCTTCCTCGACGGTCATGTGGCTGAAGTCGGGTACGACCCGTACCTGTCCGTGCCGCGTGAACAGATTCAGCAACAGGTTGACGACGAAGACGAAGACGATGATCGCGCAGGCGGCCAGCACCAGATTGCGCGCGATGACGCTGGAGTTGATGCGCCGGGCGAGTTTTAGCAGAGGGTTCATGTTTGAAAACGATCGGGGTCGTGATACGGTATTTTTTTGTCGCGGGGACGCAGGACCGTTCCGCCTGCGTCCGTTGTCGGAGGCCGTGCTCCGACGGGGCGTTCTGTTCTTAGGTTCCATCGTTTCGTTCGGATCGGTCCGGAGCGCGCGGGCAACCGGTTTGCGGCAGGAACTTCGCCGTTTCTCCGGGAGCCTGCCGCAGTTCGGCGTAAATATACTATATTTTTTCGGATATGCCGTCCCGGAACTTCGGGTTCATCGCGGCTGCGACCGGCGGGATACCGGCGGACGTCGGATCAATCGGTCGTTCTCCGGACCGGACGGTAGAACGTGTCGCGCTCGACCGGCTCGTAGCCTGCCGAGCGTATCGTCCGCTCCATCTCGGCGGTCGTCATGGTCGGGGACTGGTCCTCGGCCCCGGCCATCGAGTAGATTTTCGTGCTGTCGTCGATCGTGCCGTCCATATCGTCGGCTCCGAAAGCGAGCGCGATCTGGGCGGTCGTCTTGCCGAACATCGGCCAGTAGGCCTTGACGTGCGGAAAATTGTCGAGATAGATGCGCGCCAGAGCCGTCATCCTCATGTCTTCGACAACGCTGACTTCGCCGATTCCGGACATCGAATTGTTGCGGCTGCGGTACTTGAGCGGAATAAAGGCGTTGAATCCGCCCGTTTCGTCCTGCAGCGAGCGCAGCCGGTCGAGGTGGTCGATGCGGTCGCTCCAGCTCTCGACGTGCCCGTACAGGATCGTCGCGTTGGTCGGGATACCGATCCGGTGCGCCTCGCGGTGCATCGAGAGCCACTCGTCGGCCGTGCCTTTCTCGGGGCAGATGCGCGAGCGGATAGGCTCGGCGAAGATTTCGGCTCCTCCGCCCGGAATCGCTTCCATGCCCGATTGCTTGAGCAGCAGCAGTCCGTCGCGGGGAGCGAGGCCCGCCTGACGGATCATGTACGCGAGCTCGATCGCCGTGAACGCCTTGACCGACGCCTGAGGCATGATGCGTTTGATCTTCCGGATCAGGTCGGCGTAATAATAAAGGTCGTTGCGCGGATGCACGCCCCCGACGATATGCACTTCGGTCGCGCCGCTGTCGCGGTGTGCCTCGACTTGGGAGAGTATTTCCCGCTCGTCGTAATCCCAAGCCTCGGGCGAGCCGGCCGGCCGGCGATACGAGCAGAAACGGCAGTTGAACACGCAGACGTTCGTCGGCTCGATATGAAAATTCCGGTTATAATATACTTCTTTGCCGCTTTTGCGTTCCTTGACGCGCACGGCCAGCAGCCCCAGCAGGGCCAGCGGGGCTTGCTCCGCGAGCGCGAGCGCTTCGTCCGGCGTGATACGTCGTCCTGCGTCGATTTCGGCGGCGATTCCTTTCAGCGGGTCGGTCAAGTCGAACATGAGTCGGGTTTCGGGACAGAGAAAAGGCTGCCCGGATGAGCAGCCCTCACATTCGTTGCGGCCGGAGACTATTTCCAGCGGGTATCGTCGGATACGGTCAGTCTCTTGCGGCCTTTCGCGCGGCGGGCGGCAAGCACTTTGCGGCCGTTGGCGGTCGACATTCTTTCACGGAAGCCGTGCTTGTTGATCTTCTTTCTCTGTGAAGGTTGAAAAGTCCTTTTCATCGCGGTTATGATTTATATATTTATTTCCCGTAAAGTCGTTCGTTTTCCCTGCCGCCCGCGCCCGAAAATGCGAGCGACGAGGCCGTAGGCACGGCGGAGTGCAAAGGTAAAAACATTTTTGTTTATAAAAAAACTTTTCCGCGATTTTTCGCAGAACACTTCCCGCACAGTTTCAGCACGGTAGCTCATCGGCCGAAATAGACGACCTTTTTGGTCTCGAAAAATTCCCCGTCGAAGAAATCGGCGATTTCGTACGTTCTGTACGGCTTGCCGGCGGCTTGCAGTTCGTCTCTCAAGTCGCCTCCCTTCAGGTACAGAATGCCGTTGGGCAGCGTGCCGGCCGCCTCGCCGCGGTCGATCTTGTCCCATACCCAGCCGATGAACGTCTTCATTTCGGTGACGGCCCGGCTGACGACGAAATCGAAGCGGCCGCCGACCTGCTCGGCCCGGCCGTGTACGGTACGGACGTTGTTCAGGCCCGTAGCGCGGATCACCTCGTCGACGACGCGTATTTTCTTGCCGATCGAGTCGACCAGCGTGAACCGCGCCTCCGGGAAGAGTATGGCCAGCGGGATGCCGGGGAAGCCCCCGCCGCAGCCTACGTCCATCACGCGCGCGCCGGGACGCAGCGCGCAGACTTTCGCGATGGCGAGCGAGTGCAGCACATGGTGCGGGTAGAGCCGATCGATGTCCTTGCGCGAGATGACGTTGATGCGTTCGTTCCATGTCCGGTACGCCTCGTCGAGCACGGCGAAGCGCTCGCGCTGCGCGGCGGTCAGGTCGGGAAAATATCGGAGCAGGGTTTCCATGTCGGTTTTGTTTTAGAGGCGCGCCTCCGGTCCTGGCCCGCGCTTCGGCGCGGCGGCTACGGGAGAGCCCGGCGCAGGAGCGGCTATTTGTCCCGCGAGAGAACGAAGTCGGCGAACAGGCGCAGCGAACGCAGTACGTCCGAATCGGGGTATCCTTCCAAAAAGGCGAGCGCCTTGTCGCGGTACTCGGCCATGCACTGCCGGGCGTGGTCCAACCCGCTCCCCCGCTCGACTGCGCGGCACAGGTATTCGACATGGTCCGGGCTGTTGCGCACGTCGCTTAGCTTGGCGAGCAGCAGGTCGCGTTCGGCCGGCGTGCTTTGCTCGAGCACGTAGAGCAACGGCAGCGTGATCTTGCGCTCGCGCATGTCGCCGCCGGTGGGCTTGCCGGTCACTTCCATAGGCGAATAATCCAGTATGTCGTCTTTGATCTGGAAGGCGACGCCCAGGTTGTTGCCGAACTCGCGCATCCGGTTTACGTGCTCTTCGTCCGCACCGACCGAGATCGCCCCGGTGGCTCCGCAGGCGCCGAGCAGCGCGGCGGTTTTCTTATAGATGATGTCGTAGTAGATTTCGCGCGTCATCGCCAGTTTCTCGGTCTGCTCGGTCTGGATCAGCTCTCCCTCGCTCACCTCGTGGATCGAACGCGTGACCTCGGTCAGCATGTCCCAGCCCTTGTTTTGCAGGCAGACGTGATAGGTGCGCGCGAAAATGTAGTCGCCGATCAGAACGGCCGTCCGGGCGTGCCACAGCGCATTGACGGACGGCTTGCCGCGTCGGACGTAAGCCTCGTCGACGACGTCGTCATGGATCAGCGAGGCCGTATGGATCATCTCGACCAGCGACGCGCCCATGTAGCTCCGCTGGCCGATCTCGCCGTGTAGGGCGGCCGACAGCAGCACGAGCAGCGGGCGGAGCTGCTTGCCCCGGTTGCCGAGGATGTAGTCGCTGATCGAGCCGACATAGGCGTTGTCGCTATGCAGGATCGACGCGATGTACCGCTCGTAGCTGCGTATCCGGTCGGCTATGGGGGCCTGGATTTGTTCCAGCGTGATCTTCGGTGCGTTTTCCATGACATGCAAATATCTGAGATTTTTTTGAAACGGCCAACTTTGCCGCGCTTTTTGAGAGGCTTCCGCCGGGCCGGCGGCGACAGAAAGTTCCGCGGTTTCGCAGGTCCGGAGGCGACTCGGTGCTGACCGTCCGGGAGCCGTTGTCGGCTCGATAGCCGGATTGCGATGCGAATTGTGCTCATGGTCAATGTATTGTGTGCGGCGACGTGTCGGAGCGAAGCAAGCCGAACACCTTTCCGGAATTGATTAAATGTTGATAACTGCGCAGCCGCAGCGTCGGAAAAACCGAAAAAATGTGCTAAACTTGCAGGATTAACATGGGAAAATCTGCGCCGATATGGCCTCTGCGATCTACTATCTGCTTCTGTCGCTCTTCACGGTGATCTGTTTCGTCCCGTTCGCCGTTCTTTTTGCGCTGACCGTTTTTTTCGATAAGGAACGGGTGGCGCTGCATTGGGCGTCGCGCGTCTGGTCGTACGGGATCTTCCGGTTGTGCCCGCTATGGAAGCTGCGGGTCGAAGGCCGAGAGAAGATCGATCGGAGCCGTCCGTGGGTCATCGTGACGAATCATCAGTCGATGCTCGACATTCCGCTGATGTACGTGCTGCCGCTCAACTTCAAGTGGGTGTCGAAAAAAGAGGTGCAGAAGATGCCGATCTTCGGCTGGGTGCTGTGGATGCACGGCGATATCCCGGTCGAACGCGGATCGCGCCGCAGCGCCAAGCGGATGATGGAACGCTGCGTCGAGTGCCTGTCGAGAGGTACTTCGGTCATCGTGTTCCCGGAAGGGACGCGGACGCGGACCGGCGAGATCGGCCGCTTCAAGGACGGGGCTTTTCTGGTGGCGAAGAGTGCGGGCGTCGGCATACAGCCTGTCGTGATCGACGGCACGTGGAGCCTGATGAAAGGCTGGCGCGTGCGGATGCCGCACACCTTCCGCGTGCGGGTGCTCGATCCGATTCCGCCCGAGCGGGTCGCTTCCTCGGAAGCCCGGGAGCTGGCCGGACGGACCGAAGCGTTGATGAAGGAGGCGCACGGACGGATGCTTTCCGAAGGGAAATAGAATATTTTGAGGAATCGTCATAACGCGGGAAGGTCCCGCATCCGAAGAAAGGAACGAACATGAACGCAGCAGCAGACTACGGCGACGAGCATATCCGGACGCTCGACTGGAAGGAGCATATCCGCCGGCGCCCGGGCATGTATATCGGGAAGCTCGGCGACGGCACGTCGGCCGACGACGGCATATACATCCTGATCAAAGAGGTGCTTGACAACTCGATAGACGAGTATATGATGGGTTTCGGCAAGACGATCGACGTCACGGTCGGGGACGACGGCCGCGTGTCGGTGCGCGACTACGGGCGCGGCATTCCGCTCGGCAAGCTCGTGGACGTCGCCTCGAAGATGAACACCGGAGCCAAGTACGATTCGAAGGCTTTCAAGAAATCCGTCGGCCTGAACGGCGTCGGCATCAAGGCCGTCAACGCGCTGTCGAGCGAGTTCACGATCCGCAGCGTCCGCGACGGCGAGGCGCGCACCGTGCGTTTCGAGGCAGGCGAGGAGATATCGGACACGTCCGAGAGCGGCGTCGGCGACCGCAACGGCACGAGCGTGTCGTTCGTGGCCGACCGGAGCGTATTCGGCGAGTATGCCTACCACATGGAGTACGTCGAGACGATGATCCGCAACTACACCTATCTGAACGCCGGGCTGACGATCCGCGTCAACGGGCAGGCTTTCGTGTCACGCAACGGCCTGCTGGACCTGCTCAACGAGAATCTGGGCGAGGAGCCGCTCTATCCGCCGATTCACCTGACGGGGACCGATATCGAGGTGGCGATCACGCACGGGCACGGCTACGGCGAGACGTACTATTCGTTCGTCAACGGACAGCACACGACGCAGGGCGGGACGCATCAGGCCGCGTTCCGGGAAGCGATTGCCAAGACGATCAAGGAGTTCTACCGCAAGGATTTCGATGCGGCGGACATCCGCACGTCGGTCATCGCGGCAATCAGCGTCAAGGTCGAGGAACCGATGTTCGAAGACCAAGACGAAACTTGGATCGAAGGATATGGGACCCGACGGGCCGACGGTGCGCAACTTCGTCGTCGATTTTCTGAAAACCGAGCTCGACAACTATCTGCACAAGCATTCCGAGACGGCCGACGTGCTGCTGCGGAAGATTCAGGAAAGCGAGAAGGAACGCAAGGCGATCTCCGGCATCCAGAAGAAGGCGCGCGAGATGGCCAAGAAGGTGAGCCTCAACAACAAGAAGCTGCGCGACTGCCGTATCCACCTCACCGACAAGAACGAGCGGGCCGAGGAGTCGATGATTTTCATCACCGAGGGGAATTCCGCGAGCGGGTCGATCACCAAGTCGCGCGACGTGAACACGCAGGCCGTGTTCAGCCTGCGCGGCAAGCCGCTCAACAGTTACGGGCTGACCAAGAAGATCGTTTACGAGAACGAGGAGTTCAATCTGCTGCAGGCCGCGCTGAACATCGAAGAGGACATGGACAACCTGCGCTACAACAAGATTATCGTAGCGACGGATGCCGATGTGGACGGAATGCACATCCGGCTGCTGTTGCTGACGTTTTTCCTGCAGTTCTTTCCCGACGTGATCCGCTCGGGACACCTTTATATTTTGCAGACGCCGCTGTTCCGCGTGCGCAATAAAAAGGAGACGCGCTACTGCTATAGCGAGGAGGAGCGCCTGCGGGCCGTGAGCCAACTCGGGCCGAACCCCGAGATCACGCGCTTCAAGGGCCTCGGGGAAATCTCGGCCGACGAGTTCAAGAACTTCATCGGCGAGGATATGCGGCTGGACAAGGTGCGGATGACCAAGGACGATCCGATCTGCGATCTGCTCGAGTTCTACATGGGCAAGAACAGCGCCGAGAGGCAAGGCTTCATCATCGGCAACCTGCGCATCGAGGCCGACTATGTCGAGGATTTGATTTGACGACTTCCAAGAGCAAACGACGAACATGAGCGATAAAGACAACGAAAAGGAACTGTCCGCGAATCCCGAGGACCTCGGATTGCGGGAGCCCGGCGCGGGCGACGACGGTGCAGGCGTTCGGGAGGGAACCGTCGCGGAGAGCGCTGCGCCGGACGACGGCGGGGCGGAGGCTTCGGCTGCGGGCGAGGCGGAGACCGTTGCGGAAGCATCCGAGACGGGCCGTCCGGCCAAGTTCGGCCGGCTGACGGGCGATGGGGCCGACCGGCGAAAGCTGACGGGCATGTACAAGGACTGGTTTCTGGACTATGCCTCGTATGTGATTCTGGAACGTGCCGTGCCTCACGTCGACGACGGACTGAAGCCGGTGCAACGGCGCATCCTGCACGCGATGCGCAAGCTCGACGACGGACGCTACAACAAGGTCGCCAATATCATCGGCTCAACGATGCAGTACCATCCGCACGGCGACGCTTCGATCGGCGACGCGCTCGTGCAGCTCGGGCAGAAGGATATGCTGATCGACTGTCAGGGCAACTGGGGAAACATCCTGACGGGCGACGGCGCCGCTGCGCCGCGGTACATCGAGGCGCGGCTGTCGAAGTTCGCGCTCGACGTCGTGTTCAATCCGAAGACCACCGAGTGGATGCTCTCCTACGACGGCCGCAATCAGGAGCCCGTGACGCTTCCGGTCAAGTTTCCGCTGCTGCTCGCGCAGGGCGTCGAGGGAATCGCCGTCGGACTGGCGTCGAAAATCCTGCCGCACAATTTCAACGAGCTGGTCGACGCGTCGATCGCCTATTTGCGCGGCGAGCCGTTCGAGCTCTATCCCGATTTCCCGTCGGGCGGGCTGTGCGACGTGACGCGGTACAACGACGGATTGCGCGGCGGGGCGGTCAAGGTCCGCGCGCGGATCAACAAGATCGACAAGCGGACGCTCGCGATCACCGAGATACCCTACGGCACGACGACCGAGTCGATCAAGGAATCGATCATCAAAGCCAACGACAAGGGTAAAATCAAGATCAAGAAAGTCGACGACAACACTTCGGATCAGGTCGAGATCATCATCCACGTCAGCAACGACGAGTCGTCGGACCGGACGATCGACGCGCTGTACGCCTTCACCGACTGCGAAGTCTCCATATCGCCGAATTCGTGCGTCATCATGGACGACAAGCCGCACTTCATGGGCGTGCACGAGATTCTGCGCCGCTGCGCCGACCGCACGCGGGAATTGCTGCGCCGCGAGCTGGAAATCCGGCTCGAGGAGTTGGAGCAGGACTGGCATATGTCGTCTCTGGAAAAGATTTTCATCGAGAACAAGATTTACCAGCGCATGGAGGAGGCGACTTCGCGCGAGGCGGCCTATGCCGCCGTCGACGAGGGACTGAAGCCTTTCGCGCATCTGCTGCGCCGCGAGATCACGCTCGACGACGTCGTGAAGCTGACCGAGCTGCGCATGATCCGCATTTCGCGCTACGACTCCTTCAAGGCCGACGAGCATGTGAAGAGCGTCGAGCAGGAGATCGCGCAGGTGAAACGGCATCTGGCGACACTGACCGATTTCACGATCGCCTACTTCCGCCGGATTAAGGAAAAGTACGGCCGGGGCCGCGAGCGGAGGACCGAGCTGCGCGAGTTCGACTCGATCGAAGCGACGAAGGTCGTCGTAGCGAACGCCAAGCTGTACGTCGACCGGGCCGAGGGCTTTTTCGGTATCGGGCCGGCCATGCGCAAGGACGAGTTCGTATGCGACTGTTCGGACATCGACGACGTGATCGTCGTGACCAAGGAGGGCAAGTACGTCATTACGAAAGTGAGCGAAAAGGCGTTCTTTGCGAAGAACATCTACTATATAGGCATTTTCAAGCGCAACGATGAGCGGACGATTTATAACGTGCTCTACCGCGACGGCCGCGGCGGCCCGCTGATGATGAAGCGCTGCGCGATCAAGGGCATTACGCGCGACCGCGAGTACGACCTGACCAAAGGCACGCCGCGCAGCGAGATTCTCTACATGAGCGTCAATCCGAACGGCGAGGCCGAGGTGCTGAAAGTCTACTTCAAGCCGAGACCGAGGCTCAAGAAGCTGATCGTTGATCTGAATTTCGGCGAGCTGGCCATCAAGGGCCGGCAGTCGCAGGGCAATCTGTTCACGCGCTATGCGATTCACAAGATCGTGCTCAAGGAGCGCGGCGCGTCGACGCTCGGCGGCATCAGCGTGTGGTACGACGACGAGATCCGGCGGCTCAACACGGACGGCCGGGGCGAGTTGCTGGGCGAGTTCTCGGGCGACGACAGGCTGATCGTGATGACGGGCAAGGGCCTTTACTATACGACGGGCTACGATCTGGGCGTTCACTTCCCGGAGGAGACGATCCGCGTCGAGAAGTACGATCCGGGCCGCATATACTCGGTCGTCTACTTCGACGGCGAGCAGAACTACTATTACGTCAAGCGCTTCACGGCCGAGCCGAGCGACCGGATGCAGAGTTTCGTCGACGAGGCGGCCGGAGCGTCGCTCGTGGCGATCAGCGGCGACCGCTATCCCCGGCTGCTGGTCGGCTATGCGGGACATAATGCCGGCCGGCCCGACGATACGATCGACGTGGACGAGTTCATCGGCGTCAAGAGTCACCGGGCCAAAGGCAAGCGCGTGACGACGCTCGAGGTCGGCCGGATCGTCTTTACCGATCCGATCGAGCGGGAGCCTCGTCCCGAGGAACCGTCCGGAGAGGACGATCCGGGGAACGGTTCTTCCGGCGAGGGGGCCGGAACGGATGCGGCATCGGCCGGCGTTTCCGGAAAGGAGAGCCCGGCGGCGAAAAAGCCCGAGCCCAAGAATTACGTGGCGGGCGATACGGTCGAGTTCGATGTGGCCGGCGAAGAAGAGAAGGGCAACGGGCGACAAATGGAACTGTTTTGAGCGGAGGCTTGCGGGCGACGGCAGGCCGTCTTTCCGGAAAGGGCTGCCGTTCGACGAATGTTGTGCGAGGGCCGTCCGGACGGCTCGTCGGAGAGGTTTAGGGGCATGCTGATATTTCTGGTAGGATACATGGGGTGCGGCAAGAGCACGATCGGGCGGGCTTTGGCCCGCCGGCTCGGCAAGCCGCTTCTGGATATGGACGCGCTGATCGAGGAGCATTGCGGCAAGCGCGTCGGCGAGATTTTCGAAACGTTTGGCGAAGACGGATTCCGGCGCATGGAGCGCGATACGCTCGCCGAAGTGATTTCGTCCTACGACGATGCGGTGGTCGCGACCGGGGGCGGAACGCCCTGTTTCTTCGACAACATGGAGGCGATGAACCGCGCGGGCCGGACGATCTATTTTCAGATGAGCGCCGAGAAACTGGCGGTCCGTCTGGAGCATGGCCGCGCCAAGCGCCCGCTGCTGCGCGACAAGAGCGAGGACGAGCTGGTCGAATATATCCGCGAGAATATCCGCAAGCGGGAACCGTTCTATTCGCAGGCCCGGCTCGTGATCGGTTGCGACGGCGTGAGCGACGACTATGTGGTGAGCCACGTCGTGTCGTATTTGGAGCATTGCGGGGCCGACGAGACCGCGCGCCGGGACCGCTGATGTCCGGAATATGCGCGGGGCATCGGCTGCCGGATGGCTGCATAAGCTGTGCTGCCGCGCGAAGAAGAGCGAGGGCCGAATCGCGGCACGGTCTGCGGGATAGTTCGGTTTTTCCGGGCTGTCGCAGCGGGGGGGCCGGAGACCGGCGGCTTCGTCGGCTGGGAACCCGATTCCGGGTCCGGAACTTTGCGCTTGCGCTTTGTTTGTTCGGCGCGATAGCGTAACTTTGCACCGTGTTCCGCCGGAGCGCAGGAAATGCCTTGCGGAGCCGATGCCGTAGGACGGAATCCGGAGAAGCATTCGCGGACCCGGCAGGCCGGGCCGGCGATCGAAGCGCTTCCGGTACGGGCCGGAGTCGCAGGAGCGTTGGAGGGAAAGGATTTGCCGGAGGGACGGCAGCAGAGACGATCGATATAACGAACATACATAGTCAGGATGATACTATTTTTCAGGAAAGACCGTACCGTGTACGCCGTGCAGGCCGACGCGGCACTTTCTGCCGAGCAGACGGACAGCCTGCGGTGGCTTTTGGGCGGCGCGGATTTGCTCGCGCAACAGACGCTCGACGGAGTTTTCGTCGGTCCCCGGCGCGAGATGATCACGCCTTGGAGCACGAATGCCGTCGAGATCACGCAGAACATGGGACTGCCGGGCATCCGCCGCATCGAGCAGTTCGTCGAGGCGGAAAGCGAAGACGTCCCGTTCGACGCGATGCTGCAGCGCAAGTACCGCACGATCGACCAACAGGTCTTCACGATCAGCAAGAAGCCCGATCCGATCGTCTACATCGACGACATGGCGGCGTACAACCGGCAGGAGGGACTGGCCCTGAGCGACGAGGAAATCGCCTATCTGGAAAGCGTCAGCCGCCGCATCGGGCGCAAGCTGACCGACAGCGAGGTGTTCGGCTTCTCGCAGGTCAACTCGGAGCACTGCCGCCACAAGATATTCAACGGTCAGTTCGTCATCAACGGCGAGGCGATGCCCTCGACGCTGTTCGGTCTGATCAAGCGTACGACCAAGGAGCATCCGGGCCGCGTCGTGTCGGCTTATAAGGACAACTGCGCTTTCCTGCAGGGGCCTGCCGTCGAGCAGTTCTCGCCCGCGGCGCACGATACGTCGGACTACTTCCGAATCGAGGAGTTCGAGAGCGTGATCTCGGTCAAGGCCGAGACGCACAACTTCCCGACGACCGTCGAGCCGTTCAACGGCGCGGCGACGGGTACGGGCGGCGAGATACGCGACCGCATCGCCGGCGGCAAGGGAGCGTTCCCGGTGGCCGGCACGGCCGTTTATATGACCGCTTATCCGCGTCTGGACGGAGGGCGCGAGTGGGAGAAGGCGACCGAGCCGCGCGAGTGGCTCTACCAGACGCCCGAGGACATCCTGATCAAGGCGTCGAACGGGGCTTCCGATTTCGGCAACAAGTTCGGTCAGCCGTTGATCTGCGGTAGTTTGCAGACGTTCGAACATTTCGAGAACGGCAAAAAATACGGCTTCGACAAGGTCATCATGCAGGCCGGCGGCATCGGTTACGGCCGTAAGCGCGACAGCATCAAGGACGAGCCGGAGGCGGGCGATCGCGTCGTGCTGCTCGGAGGCGACAACTACCGCATCGGCATGGGCGGGGGCGCCGTCTCGTCGGTGGCTACCGGCGAGTATGCGGGGACCATCGAGCTCAATGCCGTGCAGCGATCGAATCCCGAAATGCAGAAGCGGGCCTACAATGCGATCCGCGCCATCTCGGAAGAGGGCGTCAATCCGATCATCTCGATCCACGACCATGGTGCGGGCGGACACTTGAACTGTCTGAGCGAGCTCGTCGAGGCGACGGGCGGCCGGATCGACATGGACAAGCTGCCTATCGGCGACCCGACGCTCAGCGCGAAGGAGATCGTCGGCAACGAGTCGCAGGAACGCATGGGGCTCGTCATCGATGAGAAGAACATAGACAAGCTGCGGCGTATCGCCGAACGCGAGCGGTCGCCGTTCTACGTGATCGGCGAGGCGACGGGCGACATGCAGTTCACCTTCGTCGACAACCGCACGGGCGAGAAGCCGATCGACCTGAAGCTCGAAGACATGTTCGGCAAGGCGCCGCGCACGGTGCTCGCGGATCGGACGGTCGAGGAGCGGTTCGCCGAGCCCCGTTATACGGCCGGCAGTCTGAACCGCTACATCGAGAACGTGCTCCAGATGGAGGCCGTTGCCTGCAAGGACTGGCTGACGAACAAGGTCGACCGCTCGGTGACGGGCAAGGTCGCCATGCAGCAGACCGCCGGAGAGGTACAGCTTCCGCTGAACGACTGCGCCGTCGTCGCGCTCGACTATCAGGGTACGCACGGCATCGCCACGGCGCTCGGACATGCGGTGGGCGTCGCGATGGCCGATCCGCGCAGGGGATCGGAGATGGCCATTACCGAGGCGTTGACGAATATCGTCTTCGCCCCGATCGACGGCGGCCTGCGCTCCGTCTCGCTGAGCGCCAACTGGATGTGGCCCTGCAAGAACGAGGGCGAGGACGCGCGGCTCTACGCGGCCGTACAGGCGGCCAGCGACTATGCGGTGGCCCTCGGAATCAACATACCGACCGGCAAGGATTCGCTGTCGATGACGCAGAAGTACCGCGACGGAGAGCTCGTCTACGCGCCGGGAACGGTCATCATCACTTCGGCGGCCGAGGTCTCGGACGTCAAGAAGGCGGTTTCTCCGGCCTTGAAGCACCGTCCGAGCCAGATCGTTTACGTCGACATGAGCCGCTCGCCGTTCGCGCTGGGCGGCAGCAGCTTTTTCCAGAGCCTCGGAGGCGTCGGATCGGAAGTGCCTGCGGTCGAGTCGGCCGACTATTTTGCCCGGGCGTTCGGCGCCGTACAGGGCCTCGTCGGCGACGGGAAGGTGCTCGCCGGGCACGACGTGTCGGCCGGCGGCCTCGTGACGGCGCTGCTCGAGATGACGTTCGCCGACAACCGCAGCGGCATGGATCTGAGCTTTGCCGCGCTCGGCGAGCGCGACGTCGTCCGGCTGCTTTTCAGCGAGAAGCCCGCTTTGGTGCTGCAGGTCGAGGACGGCGTGCGGATCTGCGAGGAGCTGAAATTCGCCGGTGTGGATGCCTATGTGATCGGCGACGTGAATTTCGAGCGCCGCTTCCGTTTCGTGCACGACGGTTTGGAAATGGATTTGCTTATCGACGAGCTGCGCGATACGTGGTTCAAGACTTCTTACCTGCTCGACCGCCGTCAGAGCGGGGCGCAGAAGGCGTCGGAGCGCTTTGCCAACTATAAGAATCAGGAGCTCCGTTTCCGCTTCCCGGAGACATTCACCGGCAAACTGTCGCAATGGGGGCTCGAAACGAGTCGTCGCTGTCCGACGGGCGTCCGCGCGGCGATCATCCGCGAGAAGGGCATCAACGGCGACCGCGAAATGGCGTGGTTCATGTATCTGGCCGGTATGGACGTCAAGGACGTGCACATGACCGACCTGATCGAGGGCCGCGAGACGCTCGAGGACGTGAACATGATCGTCTTTCCCGGGGGATTCTCCAATTCGGACGTGCTCGGGTCGGCCAAGGGGTGGGCCGGAGCGTTCCTCTATAACGAGAAGGCCAAACAGGCGCTCGACCGGTTCTACGCCCGTCCCGACACGTTGTCGCTGGGCGTCTGCAACGGCTGTCAGCTGATGATCGAGCTCGGGCTCGTCACGCCCGATCACGAGCGCAAGCCGCGCATGCTGCACAACGAGAGCCATAAGTTCGAGTCGGCTTTCGTGGGCGTCCGCATCGAGCCGAACGAGTCGGTGATGCTGCGTTCGCTCGCCGGCAGCGAACTGGGCATCTGGGTCGCTCACGGCGAGGGCCGCTTCAGTCTGCCGTACGAAGAGAGTCGCTACCGCATTCCGGTCCGTTACTCTTACGACCGGTATCCGGCCAATCCGAACGGGAGCGACTACAACGCAGCGGCCCTCTGTTCGGAAGACGGTCGCCATCTGGCCATCATGCCTCACTTGGAGCGCGCGATCCGGCCGTGGAACTGGGCCTGTTATCCCGAGGATCGGGCCGGGGACGAGGTGACCCCGTGGATCGAGGCTTTCGTCAGCGCCCGCCGCTGGATCGAGGATAAAACGAAAAAGTAGGATGAACGACGCGCCGATAGGAGTTTTCGACTCGGGGCTGGGCGGACTGACCGTATGGAGCGAGCTGCGCCGCCGTTTGCCCCGCGAGTCGCTGCTGTACTACGGCGACGGCAAGAACTGCCCGTACGGGGACAAGACCCGCGAGCAGGTGACCGAGGCCGTCGATTTCGCCGTACGAAGGCTCGTCGACCGCGGAGTCAAGCTGATCGTCGTGGCCTGCAATGCCGCGACGGCCATGGCAATCGATCACCTGAGAGCCGCCTATCCGATTCCGTTCGTCGGGCTCGAGCCGGCCGTCAAGCCAGCCGCACTCTCGTCACGTAGCGGCGTGATCGGGATTTTGGCGACGGCGGCTACGTTGCGCGGCAAGCTGTTTCGCGAGACGTCGCGTCGCTACGAGGACCGGGTGCCCGAGTCGGCGAGGGTTTCGTCGAACTGGTCGAGCAGAACCGCGAACGGACCGAGGAGGCCTATCGTCGGGTGGAGCGTCTGCTTACGCCGATGATCGAGGCCGGAGCCGACCGGATCGTGCTCGGCTGCACGCACTACCCCTTTCTGAGCGAGGCGATGCACCGCGTGATCGGCGACCGTGACGTCCGTCTGGTCAACCCGGCGGCGGCCGTCGAGCAACGGACCGAGACTCTGCTGTGCGAGGGGGGAATCGAGGCTTCCGGGGGCAGTCGGCCCGTATACGAATTTATGACCAGTGCCGACGAAGCTTACCGGCAGCGGCTGGTCGCCAAGAGCGAGGAAGCGCGGACGATGCGTTTCGAGTAGGCGGGGCGTTTCGGCGGCGGAAACCGTCCGGCGAGGTGGCGGTCGGACGGCGGTGCAGGGCCGTTTCCTGTTTCGGGGAAAGGGACCGTGTTCCGATTTCGGAGGTCTCCCGAATGCGGGGCGTACTGCAAGGGGCCGGGGATGACAGAAAATGCGAAGTCCGAAAGAGGCCGTCCGTTCGGTGCGGCTCGCAGGCGTCCGGAACGTTAACGGGAAAGATACGGGGGCGCCGGAGAGTCGGCGAAAGGCCGCTAGGTCGGAAAGTGCGGTTGTCGGCCGTCGCGTATCCGCCGGGGCAGAGATGAAAAACAAGAAAGAATGACCGCTCCGGGCGGTCGCGGGAATATGGCAACGAAGAAGAAAACGACGGGGGCTTCCCAGCCCGAGGTCAAGGGACTGAGCGACACGAAGCGGTGGATTTACGGCTTCGCGCTGCTGTTTTTCGCGCTGTTCGTCGGCGTGGCCGTCGTGTCGTACTTCATATATTGGCGCGACGATCAGAACGTCGCGCTGTGGAGCCGCGTGCTGGCTGCGGGCGAGCAGCCGGTGATGAATTGGGGCGGCAAGCTCGGCGCGGTGCTTGCCAACTACATCGTGGGCGACTGGTTCGGGTTGTTCGGGTTCTGCGTTCCGGTCGTGCTGGTGATCCTGTCGCTTCGGATCATGCGCTTCCGGCCGGCCATGCTGCGCAAGTCGGTACGGCTGACGCTGATACTGATGATTCTCGGCTCGCTGACGCTCGGCTACCTGTTCGGCGATAGCTGGACCGTGTTCGGCTCGGGGCTCGGCGGTCAGCAGGGCATCGAAGTGTCGCGCTGGCTCGTGTCGGTGCTCGGGCGCGTCGGAGCCGGGCTGTTGTTGTTGCTGTCGATCATCCTGTATGCGATCTATGTCAACCGCAATACGATCTCGCTGCTCAACCGCGTAGGCAAGGAGATCGTCGATAACGGCAAAAAGGTGGGCGGCGCCGTGACGTCGACGGCTACGGAAATGATCCGGCACGAGCTCAGGGGCGGCAATAAGAAAATCGCTGCGGGCGCAGCGGCGGAGCCCGCGGAGGGCCTTGCCGAGAATGCGGCGACGGAGCCGGCCGGCAGCGAGGACGACGACGTATTCACCGTGCGCGATGCGTCGGAGCGGAACGACACGCCGTTCTATCCGGGCGAGCTGATCGACGACGACGGCTTTGTGGTGGTCGATCGCTCGGGGCTGTCGCGGCCTCCGATCGTGCCGAAGGAGGAGAGCGCTCCGGCCGGTCGCACCGAAATCGATGACGACGGCTTCGTCGTAACGGATCTGACCGTCGAAGAGCCGCCTCGCACCGAGGTCGACGAGGACGGATTCACGATCCAGTATGCCAGCGGGGACGGAGAGGCGCTGCGGGAACCTGCGCGTGAAGCCGTCGATTCCGTACCGGTCGGATGGCGGGATCCTGCCGCTGGGACCGGTCTGGTTACCGGTGCCGCTTTAGAGGCGGCGGGCGGTGCGGTCGGGCAGGAAGCGAGAGCGGCCGAGACGTCTGCCGTTGCGGCTTCCCCGGAAGGCCGGATCGCAGTCGGCATGCCGCAGGCGGGGGCTTCCGTTTCGGAGGACGACCGTTTCGTGGCCAGCGTACCGGGCGACGCGGCGATCGAAGAGCGCGACGATATGGCTGTCGAGCGCCTGCCTCAGGACGAGACGCTCTCGGAGGACGAGATCGAGAGCACGCTGTACGATCCGACGCTCGATCTGTCGTCGTACCAGCGCCCGCCGGTCGAGTTGCTCGAGGACCACAGCGTCGAGGTCAGCGTGACGAGCGAGGAGATCGTCGAGAACAAGAACCGGATCAAGGAGACGCTCGAGAACTTCGGCATCCGCATCGAGAAAATCAAGGCGACGATCGGCCCGACCGTGACACTGTACGAGATCGTGCCGTCGCCGGGCGTGCGCATTTCCAAGATCAAGAATCTGGAGGACGACATCGCGCTGAGCTTGTCGGCCCTCGGTATCCGGATCATCGCTCCGATACCGGGCAAGGGGACGATCGGCATCGAGGTGCCGAACAAGGACAAGAAGATCGTGTCGATGTACTCGGTCATCAAGTCGGTGAAGTTTCAGGAGTCGAAGTACGACATTCCGGTCGTGCTGGGCAAGACGATTCAGGACGAGACGTTCGTGATCGATCTGGCCAAGATGCCGCACCTGCTCGTAGCCGGGGCGACCGGACAGGGCAAGTCGGTCGGCCTGAATGCGATCATCACGTCGCTGCTCTACAAAAAGCATCCTTCGGAGCTGAAGCTCGTGCTGGTCGATCCGAAGAAGGTCGAGCTGACGCTCTATTCGAAGCTCGAACGCCATTTTCTGGCCAAGATGCCGGGCGAGGACGACGCGATCATCACCGATACGCACAAGGTGATCTATACGCTGAACTCGCTCTGCATCGAAATGGACGCCCGCTACAATTTGCTGCGCGCGGCCGAGGTGCGCAAGATTACCGAGTATAACGACAAGTTCATCCATCGCCGGCTGAATCCGCAGAAAGGACACCGCTATCTGCCCTATATCGTCGTGATCATCGACGAGTTCGCCGACCTGATCATGACGGCCGGTCGAGAGATCGAGACGCCGATCGCGCGAATCGCCCAGTTGGCGCGCGCCGTCGGCATTCACCTCGTCATTGCGACGCAGCGCCCGACGACGAACATCATCACCGGCGTCATCAAAGCCAATTTCCCGGCCCGCATCGCGTTCCGCGTCACGTCGATGGTCGACTCGCGCACGATCATCGACCAGCCGGGAGCGAACCAGCTGATCGGTCGCGGCGATATGCTCGTATCGACGGGCAACGATCTGATCCGCGTGCAGTGCGCGTTCGTCGATACGCCCGAGATCGAGCGCATCACCGAGTTCATCGCTTCGCAGCGCGGATATGTAGGAGCCTACGAGCTTCCCGAGTATACGCCCGAGGGCGGAGGCGAGGGAGCCGCCGGCAACAAGACGAACGATCTCTTGCAGCTCGACTCGATGTTCGAGGAAGTGGCCCGCTTCGTCGTGCAGAACCAGCAGGGATCGACTTCGTCTATCCAGCGCCGCTTCTCGATCGGGTATAACCGGGCCGGCCGTATTATGGACCAGCTCGAAATGGCCGGCGTCGTAGGCAAGGCCGAAGGCAGCAAGCCGCGCGAGGTGCTGATCGCCGACATGATGTCGCTCGAAAAGATACTTTCGTCGCTTGAAGACTTGTAGCAGGCGCTTCGCATGGGCCGGGGAATCGATTCGCTGCGGAACGGAGCGGTGTGATGTCTGGGAAGCGGAGCGAGTGGCGGAAGACGGATACGACTGGGGAGATGAAGGCGAGAGACGGACGTCGGTCGAAAGCCGGACGGGAAGAATCGATGAGAGGGCGATGCGCACGAGGATCGGGAAATTTCGGAGACGTTGCTTTTTCTGCGGGTTAAGCGTAAGCCCGACAGATAAGACGTGAGGTTTTTCGAAATAGCCGGGCCGCCGGGTTCCGGCGTTCCGTTCCGCAGCGGTCCTGCCGGTCGCCGGTAAGATAATAAGGATTGTAAAGCGAATGTCGATGATACGAGTATTGTTCTGTACGCTGCTGGCCGCTTGGGCGGTCCTGCCGCTCCGGGCCGACGACCGGGGCCGGGCGCTGGTCCGGAGCCTGTCGGCCAAAATCGCCTCCTACGCTTCCTACGAGGTGTTGTTCACGGCCGATATGGACGGAGAGTTCGACGGCGTGCAGGGGCGTATCGTAGTGAGCGGCGACCGGTACCGCGTCGAGGTGAACGGCTCCGAGCTCTATTGCGACGGCAAGCTCCTCTATACGTTCCGTGCCGACGAGGACGAGGTGACGATCGAGCGTCCCGACCCGGGCGACCGCTCGCTGCTGTCGAATCCCCCTCGCTTTTTCCGCCTCGAGGGCGACGATTTCGAGGTGGCTTACAAAGGCCGGGAAGATGCCGGAGGGCGTAGTCTCGACCGGTTGGAACTGACGCCGAAAAGTCCCGATGCCGGCTATCGCTCGATCGAGATAGGAGTCGATCCGGCGGACGGTATGCCCGTTCAGGTCGTCTATCGCGTGGACGGGGCGGCCGCTCCGCTGCGGATACGGATCGACCGGCTCGTGCCGAACGTGCCGGTGAAGGATTCCGATTTCACATTCGATCCGCGGAAGCATCCGGGCGTTGAGGTGATCGATTTCCGCTGATTCGCCCGTCCGGACGAATCGGTCGTGTGCGGCACGTTTTGTCTTGGCGAATGTCGTACAAGCCGCCTGTTATGTGTTTCTGCCGGATGTTCCGGAAAGGTTCTTTTCGGTTCGGTGCCCGTGTTTTGAAAAGGTACGGACAGGAATCGTCCGTACCCGGAGTCGGGAGGCTGCCGCTTGTTCGTTATCGGATTCCCCGCCGGTTCAACGCCCGGGCGTATGCTTGCGCGTTGCGGTTATGCTCGGCGAGCGATCGCGCGAAGGCATGAGAGCCCGACAGGTCGTCCTTGGCGCAGAAATAGAGATAGTCGTGGTTTTCGTAATCGAGCACGGCATCGATCGCAGCGATCGACGGCATGCAGATCGGCCCGGGCGGCAGACCCGGATGCCGGTAGGTGTTGTAAGGGGAATCGACTTCGAGATGCTTGTTCAGCACCCGCCGGATCGAAAAGTCTCCGAGCGCGAAGCGGACCGTCGGATCGGCCTGAAGCGGCATGCCCCTTTTCAGCCGGTTGATGTAGACGCCCGCCACGCGCGGCATTTCGTCCGTGCGTTTGGTTTCCTCGTAGACGATCGATGCCAGCGTATAAGCTTCGATGCGGTTCAGTCCCGTGCGGGCGAGCTTCCGTTCGCGGCTCTGCCAGAAGCGCTCGTTTTCCCTTTGCATCCGCGACAGAAATTCGTCGGACGAACAATTCCAGTACAGTTCGTAAGTATTCGGAATGAACATCGCCAAGAATGTCTGCGGCGTGTATCCGTATCGGGCGGCGGTCGAGTCGGCGAGCAGCAGTCCGGCTAGCGAAGCCGAGTCGAGTTCGAGCCTGCGCGAGACGCTGCCGGCGAGCCGGTCGAGCGTACGGACGTTGTTGAACGTAACCCGTGCGGGCGATTGCAGCCCCGCCTTGAAACGGTTGATGGCTTCGCGGTAGGTCATTCCCTCTTTCAGCGCATAGCGTCCCGGACGGACTGCGCGGTCGAGCCCCATCGCCCGGGCCGTCAGATCGAACCGTCGGAAATCGGGGATCGCCCCGCCGGATCGCAACGAGTCGGCCAGCCGGCCGTAGTCGCTGCCGGTCGGGATCAGCACGACGGCGTCGCACGCGACGGCCTGTCCGAGGTATAGGCGCACGACGAAAAACGCGCCTGCGATCAGCGCGAGCACGACGGCGCCGGCTGCGTACCAGCCCTTTTTATGCTTCATCCGGGAATAATTTTTGCAAATATAGCGAATTTGTTTAATTTTGTCCCGGGTAAGTCTTATACGACCAGCTCCTGCTGAATCCCCCAGAGTCGGAAGACGGCAAGGGTAGGTGGTTGTAGCGGTGCGATATAAGTAGCTTACCCATTTTTTTATTCCGTTTCTCCGCGAGCGTTTTCCCCGGAACCGATTAACAGCCGTTTGACGCGATGATCAAGATATATGCTCAGAATCCCAACGAGAAGGCCGTCGTTCGCGTGGCGGACGTGCTTCGCTCGGACGGGGTGATCGTCTATCCGACCGACAGCGTCTATGCGTTCGGCTGCTCGATCAGGAGTCCGAAGGCCATCGAACGCCTGCGCGCGCTGAGCGGCAAGAAGGGCGACGAATTTTCGATCGTTTGTCCCGATCTGAGTACGATTTCCGCCTACGCGCGTGTGGACAACGCGGTGTTCAAGGTGCTCAAGCGCAATCTGCCGGGACCGTTCACGTTCGTGCTGAACGCGTCGGGCAAGGTCCCCGACAAGTTTCTGGAGAAGCGAAAGACCGTCGGCGTGCGGATTCCCGACCACGCCGTCGCGCTGGCGATCGTCGAGGCGCTCGGGCATCCGCTCGTGACCGCTTCGGTCAAGGATTCGGAGGAGGAGTATACGACCGATCCGTCGCTGATCGAGGAGCGCTACGGCTCGGCGGTGGAGGCGGTGATCGACGGCGGTTACGGTCTCTGCGTGCCGACGACGGTCGTGGATTGCACGGACGAGAGCGATATCGTCGTGTTGAGGGAAGGAATCGGAGAATTAGTCTGACAGGATTATGATGAAGGATATGGAAAGAAGTCTGAGCCGGACGGAATGGCGCGAGGCCGCTACGGGCGGCTTGTATGCCGGATTGGCCTATGCCTTGCTGACGATTGCGGCGCATGCGGGCCGCTCGATGCCGGGTCTCGTGACGATTCTCAACGCGGTGAGCTTTTTCTCGTTCGCCGGATTTCTCTATTTTTACGCCCGGCGCATGGCCGCCTATGCGGGCGGCGACGGGTTTTCCTACGGGCGGAGCCTGCTTTTCGTACTGAAGATGTCGCTTTTCGCGGGCGTTCTGGCCGGTGTCGGCCAGTTCGTTCTGGTCAACTGGATCGATCCCGAGGGATTCCGCGAGCAGTTCGATCTGATGGTCGCCAATATGGCGGGCGGCGGCATGGGCGAGAAAGAGGCCGAAATGGCCGGGTCGCTCGGACTCAAACTGATGCGCAATCCGCTGTTCGCGGTGTTCAGCGGGATTTTCAGCATGTTGATTTACGGCGGCCTGCTCGGTTTGTTGATCTCGATTTTTGTCCGGCGTCCCGCCGATCCGTTCGGAGGCGGAACGTCTGCCGAATAGCGAGGGTACGGGTCGTCCGGACGAAAAAGCCGTCGGCCCGTTTCGGAGGCGGCATCCGGCGCCGAATGTGTAAGTAACGATAGCGAACAATGGAAGACAACAGCCGAATCGACATATCCGTCGTGGTTCCTCTTTATAACGAAGAGGAGTCGCTTGCCGAGCTGCACGAGTGGATCGTGCGCGTCATGGGCGAGAACGGTTTTTCGTACGAGATCGTGTTCGTCGACGACGGCAGCAGCGACGGATCGTGGGAAGCGGTCTGCCGGCTGAAGGTCCGCGATCCGCATGTGCGGGGCATCCGGTTTCGCCGCAACTACGGCAAGTCGGCCGCGCTCTACTGCGGTTTCGAGGCCGCCCGGGGGGAAGTCGTGATTACGATGGACGCCGATTTGCAGGATTCGCCCGATGAGATTCCGGAGCTCTACCGGATGGTCGCCGAGCAGGGATACGATCTGGTCAGCGGGTGGAAGAAGAAGCGGTACGATCCGCTGGGCAAGACGCTGCCGAGCAAATTTTTCAATGCGACGGCTCGTCTGGCGTCGGGCATCCGGCTGCACGACTTCAACTGCGGCCTGAAGGCATACCGGCGGAAGGTCGTCAAAAGCATCGAGGTATACGGCGAGATGCACCGTTTCATACCGGTACTGGCCAAGCAGGCCGGTTTCCGGCGGATCGGCGAGAAGGTCGTCCGTCATCGGGCCCGCAAGTACGGGGTTTCCAAGTTCGGTTGGGAGCGGATGATCAAGGGGTATCTGGATCTGATTACCGTCATGTTCATGACCCGTTTCGGCAAGAGCCCGATGTATTTTTTCGGCGGTTTGGGCACGCTGATGTTTCTGCTGGGAGGCGCTACGGCCGTTTATTTGATCGCCGAGAAACTGTACAAGCAGGCTCACGGCCTGCTCGTGCGGGGCGTGACGGATCAGCCGCTGTTCTATATTGCGCTGGCGGCGGCGCTCGCCGGCGTACAGTTCTTTCTGGCCGGTTTCCTCGGAGAGTTGATCGGCCGCAGCTCGGGCGACCGGAACCGCTACCTGATCGACGAGCGGATCTGATCGGCGGTCGGAAAGCCGGTGCCCGAACCGGGCCGGAATGAGGCTCGCCCGCATGCCGGCAGGTATTCTGCGGAGGTTCACGGCCATAGAGTACGGAAGGCGACCGAGCGGATGTTGCCGGGGCCTGCCGGGGAAAGAACGGGCGATTGGGTAGGAAATTTTCGCGGTGTGTCCGCGGAAATAGTATAATGTAATGTTTCGGGGGCGTCCTCGTTTTGATTGACTTGATTATGATACAGCGCATTCAGACCGTATATCTGTTTTTGTCGGCCTTGTTTACGGCCCTGTTGCTTTTTTTGCCGTTGGCCGTCGGGGTAACCGTTCCCGGCGGTCCGGTCCGGGCTACGCTTTGGGGCTGGACCGACCCTGCCTCGGCAGACTCGCTGAGCTCCGGGGCCGTCCATTGGATCGCGGGGGGCTTGTCGGTGCTCGTGCTCGCGCTCGCTCTGGTCACGATCTTTGGGTTTCGGAACCGTCCGTTGCAAAAAAAACTGTGCGTCGTGCAGGTCGTTCTGTTGCTTGTCGTCTGCGGACTGCTGGGCTGGTGCCTGGGCAGCTTTGCCGCTCCGCTTTCCGCATGGAGCCTTTCCGCCGCCTCGGTCTTTCCCGTCGTATCGCTGATCCTGACACTGCTGGCTATGCGAGGGATTTCCAAGGACGAGCGGTTGGTCCGCTCGCTCGACCGGATTCGGTAATTTCCAAGAGAGCGCCCGACCGGTTTTTTCGTCCCGGTTGTGTTTGTCGGCGATCTTCTTGCGTCCCGAGGGCCGGGACCGGTCGGGTTTGTGTGCGTTGCTTGGGGACCGGTGCGGCTATGCGGCTCCGATTGTCTTGAGAAAATGCGCTGGCCTATGGTCGATTCGGTTTTCGGTCAGTTGTCCGAAGGCGGGAAATAAACCGGGATCATATAGTAGCAATGGGCGGGTTCTTTTGCAGCGGTATCCGGTTCCGTTAAGTTGACATACGGCTTACATCGATCGATCATGCCCGGTTCCCACCTTGGCATGCTTCGGACGACGCGCAGCGCTTCTCGGTCGCATTCGGGGGATAATGAGACCACAACTTCGGGTCGGACGACGTTTCCTTTTTATCTATAACGCATTTGATGCAAGTCACTCCTCGGATGTTTTCCTGCTCGGCTTGGCTCGGATAACGGGTGTTTCGGCGGATGAAAGCCGTCAGGCTGTCGTACCCTCCCGGGAAAGAGGGCATCCGATGGGTTACGACGCAGACGGTGTCTTCCTTGGGTTTTTCAAAGTCGAAAGCCGGAAAATCCTCTATTCCAATAATAATATTGGGTCCGTAGCCTTCGTCGTTTTCATCCGCGCGGACAATGGCTTTTTTCTTCGTAGCCGGAGAATTCCCGCTCGCGGTCGTCCGGCCGTTTCCGTTTGTGGATTCCGGCGTCGATCGGGTTCCTGTACGGCTCGGGTCTCCGCCGTTTCGGCAGGTCGTGAGCAGAGCCAATGCGATGAAAGCCGGCAAGACTCTGTCGATAATTGCGGTGCATAGGTCGTATCGCTTCATGGTTTGGGGATTTCGGGCGTTTCCCGGTCGGGACGGAATGATGGGAGAACGACGGTTCGTGGAATGATGCGACGAAAGCGCTGCCATGCCGGAATCGGCATGACCGAGATGCCGAAGCGCGAATCGCCGCTGTGGCCGGCCGGTATCCGCGCTTCGGCGTCTTGTCTTACAGTTCCCTGATCCAGATATTGCGGAAACGGACCGGGTTCAGGTGGTCCTGCAGCACGATCGGACCGCGACCGTGGGCGACCGTTTTCGGGAAGCCGATGAATTCCGTCGTGCCGAGGATCAGCGTGTTGTTCTGGATCAGCACGCCGTTGTGCAGCACGGTGATCCGTCCGTGCGAGTGCAGCGTACCGTCGTCCTTGAACCGGGGCGCCGTGTAGATGATGTCGTAGGTGTTCCATTTGCCCGGTTTCTGGCAGGCGTTGACCAGCGGGGCCGACTGCTTGTAGATGCTGCCGGCCTGGCCGTTGGCGTATGTCTCGTTGCCGTAGTTGTCGAGTATCTGCACTTCGTAGCGACCCTGCATGAAGACTCCGCTGTTGCCCCGGCCCTGACTTTCGCCGACGATCTCCGTCGGCGCGCTCCATTCGAGGTGCAGCTGATAGTCGCCGAAATCGCGGCGAGTCTGGATGCTGCCCGAGTTCGGGATGACGGTCATAACGCCGTCCTCGACGCTCCATGCGACGGGTTTTCCATCGCAGCCGATCCACTCGGGCGTGTCGTCGGCGTCCAGTCCCAGCAGGACGACGGCGTCGGAGGGAGGCGGTACGGCCCGATCCATATCGGCCGGCGTGACGATCCGGGGCTGAGGCTCCCAAAATTCGGACATGTCGTGGGTCATCGGCGCGGGATCCGGATATTTCTTTCCGGTCTGCGCGAAAGAGGCCGTCGAAACGGCGACGCACAAGGCGATGCAAAGCGGGTTCTTTCCGTTCATGGCTTAGTAGTTTGATGATTGGACAGGTTTTTGGCCGGCGCGGGCATTCGCCGCGCATACGGCATGCCCAAGATAGTCGAAAAAGTTCGGATTTCCTATTTTCGGACGGGAGAATCGGGAGGCCGGTTATCGTTTCGCGCGTATTTCTGCTTCGGGATGCGCCCTTACGGTCGCTGGCTTCGTTCCGTGCTTTGCCGTGCGGACCGTCCCGGAAGCCGGTTTGCAGCCGATCCGTTATGGAGCGGTTCGCGAGAACCGGGTATGTTCTTTTCATCCGCGGCATTTTCCCGAAGCCGGGCGACGAATCGCGCGTATGACGATCCGTTTGTTCCGAGCGGCTGCCGTACGATGTACCGTGACCGTCTGGAATTTCCTCGGTCGGTCCGTCGTACCGGTCTATTCGGAAGGGAATATCGGTCTGAGCGTCAGTACGGTCCGGTCGTGCAAGCGGAACCGCTCTTCGTTGGCCGGGTGGGTGTAGATCAGCTTCAGGGCGAGGGTCAGCGTATCGCTCAGCGTCGGATAGATCCTCAGTCCGATCTCGCCCCGCAGCAGGTTGTCGTAATAGTCGTCCTTCCCGAAGCGGACGACCGGAGTCGTGATCTCGTAGTCCGTCCCGGCCACGGCCGTCGTCGAGTCGGGCATCACGGCGAAATTCACCGTGTCGCTGTCGTAGACGAAGTTCCGGGCGCGAAAGACCAGCACGACCGTATCGACCGGTTCCGGCTCCCGTGTATCGACGGAAAATGTCTGCTTGGCGAGCGGGAACCAATATACGTCGGAATAGAATTGCGAGCCGTCGTCTTCTTTCAGGCATCCGGCCAGCGGTGCGCACAGCAGAAGCAGTCCGTATAACAGTCGTGTTCTTTTTTTCATCGGTCGTCGGTTTGCCGTGTGACGGACCCGGCCTTCGCCCGTCGTCGTGCGATCGGCTTTCTGCCCGTTCCGGAGCGTTCGGCCGGGATCGCCGGGGCAGCGGGAAGGGACTCTCCCGTCTCCTTGCCCGGCAGCCGCGGGCCGGTTTCGGAATCAAAGTTACGAGTATTTTCCGAATAATTCAGCGGACGGTCCGATTTTGTAAAAATATCCGTACCGGGCGGCACGGCCTGCGAAACGGAACACCTGCGCAAGAAAATGGTCCGTTCGCGATAGGAAATCGGACGGGAAAAGCGTAATATTGTGAAAAGAAACGGATTTTGTCTCGGAGAAATACCCGTACCTCTGAAAACGGGGCGGGAACGGACCGGTTGGTTGGTCTTTCTCGATTAGGTAAGTTGGGTTAAGTTAGGTTGGGTCCGGCGTATGTCTCATATGCCGGGCCTTTTGCCGCGTTCTTCGGCTCGTATGGAAATCGGGCCCGAACGATGTAAACGATGAAAACGATGAGCAGAAAACGCATGGCGATATATGCGACGGGATGCCTCTGCTGCCTTTTGCTTGCAGGGACGTCCTGCGTGACGGGCGAGGAGCCGGTCTACGACAACCCGCTGAGAACGTCGGCCGGCGACACGGTGCGCTTGGCCGATCCTTTCGTTTACGAAAGCGATGGACTTTATTACATGACGGGTACGACCGCCTCGGCCGAGGCATCGGGGTTCGACTACTATGTATCGTCCGATCTGGTTGCATGGAAGTACGGCGGTCCCCTGTTCCGCAAGTCCCCGGCCCATTTCGGCGCCGGAGCTTTCTGGGCTCCGGAGGTCGAGCGTTACGAGGGCCGCTTCTATATGACATACAGTTGTTTGGAACCCGAGCGCGGCGTGCTGCTTTCGTGTCTGGCTGTCAGCGACCGGCCGGAGGGACCGTTCGAGGAGCTCTACACGCCCTGGTTCGATCTGGGTTTTTCGGCGATCGACTGCGACATTTTCGTCGACGACGATCCGCAGCATACGCCCTACCTCTATTTCAGCAAGAACGGAAATCGCGACGGGTACGCCTTCGGCGAGAACTGGGTCGTAAGGCTGAAGAAAGGCCTTTCCGGATTCGACGGGGAGCCTCGCCTCGTTTCGCGGGCCTCTCAGCCGTGGGAGCTCGTGAATCGGGAGCGGAACCGCTGCAACGAGGGAGCTTTCGTTTTCAAGCGCGCAGGCGTTTATTATATGACCTATTCGGCCAACGACACGGGCTATTCGGATTACGGGGTCGGCGTTGCCACGGCTCCGCATCCGCTCGGCCCATGGACCAAAAGCGAGGACAATCCGCTGATGACGACCGACCTCGCGCGCGGAATCTCCTCGCCGGGACACGGCTGCGTCGTCGATCTGCCGGACGGGGAGTCGTATTTCTTTTACCACCGGCATGCCGATCCGCACGGCAGTAAGCCTTCGTTCGACCGGGTCGTGTGCATGGACCGTCTCTTTTTCGACGGGGACGGGGCGCTACGGACCGACGGCCCCTCGTCCGAACCTCGGCGGAAACCCGGGCTTTGTCGAGAAGACGGTTCCCGACCGGAATGAACCTAACCAAAACCCTGTTATAAGATGATAAGAAAGAAATGGCTTGCGGTTGTCGCCCTGTTCGGCGGCTCCCTGTGCGCTCAGAATCCGATCGTGCCGCCCGGCGTGTTCGCCGCCGATCCGGAAGGACACCAATGGAAGGACGGAAGGCTCTATCTTTATGTTTCGAGAGACGAAAGCCCCGACTTCTATTGCTCGTGGAGATACGATCTGCTGTCGACGGACGACCTGAGGAACTGGACGATCCATCGCGACGTCTTCGCGTCGAAAGGGCCGAACGACGAAGTGCCTTACAGCGACGGCGAGCTGTACGCGTCGGACGCCGCTTACAAGGACGGCAAGTATTACCTTTATTACAGTATGCGCGATGCGATCGACGAGGGCGTGGCCGTGGCCGACGCTCCGGCCGGTCCGTTCCGCGACGGCCGGCCCGTCGAGGGAATCTCGCAGATCGATCCGGCCGTTTTCATCGACGACGACGGGCAGGCCTATCTCTATTGGGGACAGTTCTCGGCCAAGGGCGCCAAGCTGAAGGACAATATGCTCGAGGTCGACACGACGACGATCGTCGACGGGCTCGTGACCGAACAGGAGCACTTCTTCCACGAGGGCAGCAGCATGCGCAAGCGCAACGGAATCTACTACATGGTCTATTCCCATCTGCGCAAGGGGCGTCCGACTTGCATCGGATACGCGACGTCGCGCTCGCCCCTCGGTCCGTTCGAGTACGGCGGGGTGATCGTCGACAATGCGGGCTGCGATCCCGAGTCGTGGAACAATCAC
>ERZ826051.830-NODE-830-length-32321-cov-5.337786_pt1 | contig 32321 bp, 32 predicted proteins | sample MGYA00519928_ERZ826051 | MGnify/ENA primary metagenome ERZ826051 (study PRJEB31778, sample SAMEA3449219) | human gut metagenome | biome: human gut; feature: human-associated habitat; material: faeces | place: United Kingdom | collected 2010/2012 ...
TGGCGATTTCCTCCTTATCGATAAGAACATCTGAGATTTGGAACATGGTGGACAGGTAATTGTTCAGGTAAATGACGCTGCCCTTTTTGCCGGTTCCGACGATCAGAGTCAAATAGCCGTTTTCAGCCAGCTTGTTGAGGGTACGGCTGACCGTGGAACGGGAAACACCCCAGCGTTCCGCCAGTTCGGTATAGCTGACAAATGGCTCGCCGGTGCAGCTGCGGTAGTAGACCACCGGCCCCTTATCCGAGCCCCGCACCCGTTCGTCCCGGTACACCGTATGCAGCCACAGGTCGAGAAGAATGTCCAGTTCGGAGCATTTCCCCATGCCGATCAGTTCGTTCAGGATGGCAATAGGGAAGAAGAAAAAGCCGGCATCCTTTTGACAGGGAGCATTATAGTCAAGTACCGTGTTGCTTTTCTGCCAGGCGGTAATTTTAAACTTAACGACCCGCCCGCGGGCCAGCAGGCTGAAGGTGATATAGTGCTGCTTTTGCAGGCGTTCCAGCAGCTGAAGAGCCTGCGTGGGCCGCTTCAGTCGCAGCTGGGCTGTCAGGTCGTTCAAGGTACAGATCCATTCGCCGGGGCTGACGAGGTAGGATGTGCGCTCAATGCGCCGGTACGAGAAACGGAAATTAACGAGGGAACAGAGTACGATATAATAAAAAAGACCGGAACATCCATGAGAATGGAAGTTCCGGTCTGCGATCAGGGACTGAATGAATTTTCGGTAAATCCGGCAGCGTGGATAGTCCACCAGCTGCTTGAGTTCCAATTGATATTCTGGCATATACATCTTCCTCCTGCTTAATTAAAGCAGGAGGAAGAAATGTTTTCATTTCAGCCTCCTGTTATTTTGTAATCTGCCCTTTTATTTTAGTTGCCAATCGGTTGCCTATCTTGCAGAAAATACTAGATTTTTTTAGACAAAAACAGATTTTCACCCTTTTGAAGTAAAAAGTGAAAAAGCCCGGTAAGCCGCATAAACACAGGCTTCCCGGGCTTTTTGATTTGGTCGGAGTGACGGGACTTGAACCCATGGCCTCTTGGTCCCGAACCAAGCGCTCTACCAAACTGAGCTACACCCCGAAAAACGCAACGGTGATATTATAATATAACCGCTGCAGTTTGTCAATGAATTTCTGCGAAGAAAATTTCGAATTCTTTGCTTTCGGACAAAAAACGCCCATTTGCCGTTGTCAGAAACCGCGGCTTCCGCCGCCATGGGAAGTACCGCTACTGCCGGTATGAAAACCGCCGGAAGAACCACCCGACGAGCCGACATTGTCCTTTGGGATACGGGTCTTGGTCACACTCGAACGCAGGAACACATCCTCCTGCCGGGTAACCCGAAAGCTGTTTGGAACTGTATACAAAGCGGCCTCAGAGGCCGGCTGCACCGGACGATGCCGGCGATACAGAATAAACATGCGCACACCGGTCGCCGCCGCGGCGATAGCCGCCGCAATCAGGATGCGCAGCGGCCAGTTGGCGGTGCTGTCGGAAGAAGCGGCAGGTGTGTAGGGAGGGGCATAACCCGGCGGAAGCGCCTCTCCATCCCCGTCGGCCGCATAGACAGCCAACTCATAGCGGACGCACTCAATAAATGCCTCCACCGCTCCGGCATAATCGCCCGCCGTGAGCTTTGGCGCAATTTCGTCGAGAATCGCGTCCATCTGGCTCTGCCGTATCGAATATTGGGCCTCACCGGTGGTGGTAATCGCCACTTCACGGTTATCCATATCAATCAGCAGCAGCACCCCGTCTTTACTAGCCCCATAGCCGAAGCCACAATAATCAAAAATGTCATCCGCGAGCTGCTGAGCGGTACCGGGATTCTCGTCCACCGTCACCGCGGCCACGTCGGTTTCGTATTCCTTCCTGAGCGCCTGCATCGCATCCCCGAGTTCTGTCTCTTCGCCGCCGGAAAGCAGTCCGGCCAGGTCATGCACCTTGACCGTCGGATCGATGCTGTCGTAATCGAAGGATACCCGTGCCGAAACCGGGAGCACAAACAGCAGCACGAGCAGGACGGTCAGGCCAAGCCAACGTTTCATTTTCCGCCCCTCCTTTACCCGATCAGCCATAACAGCAGCAGAACCACCGCCGCAGCGCCGGCGCACACCAGAAAGGTCAGCAGCGTATACAGCAGTGCCCTTCGGCCATCGATCGGCAGATTGCCGGTGAACTTGCCGGTGCGTCCGTTCATCGCAAAGAGGTAGGGTTTCCCCTTAAACTCACAGGAAAGCAGCCATACCGGCAGCAGTGTGTACCAGGCGTTTAGCTCGTTGAACCGCTGATTGGAATTGGTCACGATGGTGGTACCGTATCCGCGGATGGTGCAGCGCAGCTCGTTCATCGCGGTAGCACCGGCACGGGAGGTGGCGCGCGGCGCGGCCGACGAGGTGTCCTCGTCATAGCGCTCGGCCAGAAACCCGGAAAGGTACGGCGAAGCAAAATCCACCAGCTCCTGAAACGGGAACGGCTCGATGGAATCCATCGTCGCGTTGTCTATCTTGGAGGAAGCGTCTACCGGGATGTTGCGGAACGCGATCTGGCCGCTGCGGGTCACATGGTAGTAGTCGGTCTTGGTGTAGCGGTAATCGCCGTCGCTCCAGGAGGTGACATTGCGGCAGTCGGCAGTCAGGTCGGTGTCCACCCCACAGTTGAACAGCCAAAACGGCACATAAACGCCGGTGATTTTCTGCATGGCCTGCTCGCCGGTAAACTCCCGCGGCAGCAGCGGCTTCTTTTTCACGTATTCCCGGAAAGCCGCGATGGCATCTTCCCTGGTTTTGGCGAAAGGCAGCACATACTGCGGACGGAACACGCCCGCCATCTGCGCCTCGAGCACGACCGGACGCTGACAGTAGACGCAGGTGGTGGCCACCGTCTCGCGGCTGGTGACGATTTCTGCGCCGCAGTGCGTGCAATGGTAGGCTACCATATCGCCGGACGAATCGTCGGTGGCCTCGGTCTGCGCCCAGGTTTCGTGCGCCTCATCGGTTTTTTTGGCGTCCGGCTTTGCCGACTGCCGTTTTTCAAAATCCTCCAGGGAAAAGGATTCCCCGCAGTAGGCGCAGTCCCACCGCTGGGTTTCCGGATTGAACGTCAGCTCGGCGCCGCAGTTGAAACAGTTGTAGTTGACCATAGCCATACCGCCGCCTCCTTGAAAAGGAATTCGAAATCAGTATACCACATCTGCCGGGCACTGTAAAAGGGAATCTCCGGGGGATTTCCGCGGATTTGTTGACACCGCCGAAAAACACGGGTAATATAGGAATTAGATATAATACAGAAAGGCCGGAGGCAACATGAAAGTAGGGTTTATCGGCGCAGGCAATATGGCTGGCGCCATTATCCGCGGCATGGCCGCAAACGGATTCCGCGGGGAGGATATGCTGGTGTACGACACCGATGGTGCCAAGCTGACCGCGCTGTTTGAGGAATGCGGCATCTGTATCGCTGCATCAGGAGCGGAAGCGACTGCCGGAGTGGATGCGCTGGTATTAGCAGTCAAACCGCAGGTGTTCCCGGAGGTGCTGCCGGCCCTGTCCGCGGCGCTGCACCGGCATATGCCGCTGGTGATCTCGATTGCCGCCGGCAAAACGCTCGACGCCATCGCGGCGATGGCTGGCCCGGGACTGCCGATTATCCGGGTGATGCCGAATATCAACGCCAAGGTGGGCGAAGCGATGTCCGCCTTCTGCGGTAACGAGCTGACCACCGATCAGCACCGCCGTATGGCGCGGCGGATTTTCGAGGCGGTCGGGGATGTTATCGAGCTTCCGGAGGATAAATTTTCGATTTTTTCCGCGCTCGCGGGCTGCTCGCCGGCGTTTACGCTGCTGTATGTGGATGCACTCGCCCAGGCAGGAGTGCGCTACGGCATTCCCAAGGCGCAGGCGCTCAAAATTGCTGCGCAGGCGGTACTCGGCACTGTGCGGCTGCTGCAGGAATCCGGCGACCATCCGCGCCAGCTCATCGATCAGGTATGCTCGCCCGGCGGCACCACCATTGAAGGCGTGTGTGCGCTGCAGCGCGGCGGCCTGGAAGCCGCAGTGATGGCGGCCGCCGACGCTGTAATGGAAAAGGATCAGAAGCTGTAAGTCCTCTGCCCCGCATCCTTTTCCAAGGAGGCGGGGCTGCGCGTTCCGCATACACGCTGGCAGCTGCCTGTATATTTTTCCGGTGAGAAAATGCGCAAACGCCTTGACATCCCCCGTCCAGCATGGGATAATATTTTATTATAGCAATTTTCTGTTCATGCGCGTTTTTGCCGCAGGACAGCATAAACACGACAGCGGGGAGAGCCGCAGTGTCCGGAAAGGCGGGAACACAGCGATGCGCGTGATTACAGGGCTTGCCCGCGGAAGGCGGCTGGAGACCCTGCCGGGGGAAGAAACCCGGCCGACCGCTGAGCGGGTGAAGGAAGCACTGTTCAGCATTCTGCAGTTTGAGATTGAAGGCCGACGGGTGCTGGATCTGTTCGCCGGTTCCGGTCAGCTCGGCATCGAAGCGCTCAGCCGCGGTGCCGCGGGCTGTGTTTTTGTGGATAAAAACCCCGCCGCGGTGGAGGTGATCCGCCGCAACCTGCGGACGGCCGGCCTGCATGAGCACACGCAGGTGCTCGCCGCTGATGCGGCCGGCTACCTTGCACGGCGCGGCGACCGGTTCGACATCGCGCTGCTCGACCCGCCGTACGCCTCCGGACTGGCGGCAGCGCTGCTGGAACCCACCGCCGCGTGCATGAATCCGGGCGGGGTGATCGTCTGCGAAACCGATGCTGCCCAGACGCTGCCGGAGCAGGCGGGCACGTTCGAGCTGATGCGCGTATACCGGTACGGTAAGGTGCTGCTGCACCTCTATCGCGCCCCGGCGGAATAAGCCCCCACTGGCTCAGAAAGGGATGGATGTATGATAACAGCGGTCTGTCCGGGCAGCTTTGACCCGGTCACCTATGGCCATCTGGATATTATCCGCCGCGCGGCGTCGATGTTTGACCGGGTCATCGTGCTGGTAGTCACAAACCTGGCCAAGCAGCCGATGTTCACTAAGGAGGAGCGGATGGATTTTCTCCGCCGCGCCACGTCCGGGCTGGACAATGTGGAGGTCGATTCCTACGGCGGCCTGCTCGCGGATTACACGCGGGAGCATGACGCCCGGGTGATCGTCAAGGGTCTGCGTGCGATGTCGGATTTTGAATATGAATTTCAGATGGCACTGACCAACCGCCGGCTGAACCCGGAGGCGGAAACGGTGTTTTTGACGACCACCGCCGAAAATATGTATTTGTCATCCAGCCTGGTCAAGCAGGTGGCGGTACTCGGCGGAGAAATCCGCGATTTCGTACCGGCCTGCATCGTGGCGGATATCCGGCAGAAAATCGGGAGCGCCGGCCCGGAAAAGGAATAAGCTGTCCCGGCTGTAAATGCGGCGGCTTACAGAGGAAAGGAAGGGTCAATAATGACGGTCGAAGAACTGCTCGAACAGATTGACGATATGCTGGATAAGGCGTGGAGCTTCCCGTTGTCCGGCGGAAAATGTATGGTGGAGGCGGAGCGCCTGCGCAATATCGTCGATGATATTCGCGGCAATATGCCGTCGGAAATCCGCCAGGCCAAGGCAATCGTGGCCGACCGTGCCGATATTATCGCCACCGCCAAACGGGAGGCGGAAGGGATTGTCCGCAACGCGGAGGAGCGTGCCCGCCGCCTGGTCGCGCAGGAAGAGGTGGTCAAGCAGGCACAGCAGAAGGCGGACGAAATGCTCGGTCAGGTGCAGATGAAGACCCGGGAGATGCGCCGCGGTGCCAACGATTTTGCCGAGGACGTGCTCAAGCGCACCGAGGAAACCCTTGCCCACCACCTTACCGAAATCCGGCAGGCGCGCCAAGTGCTGCGCAACCCCGCCAAGGCTAAGGAGCAGGCCGAAAATTAAGACGGATAAAAAACGCCCGGCTGCTGCCGGGCGTTTTTTTGCGCCGTATAGCGGCTTCCGGTTATCCTGTGTGTCCTTCCGCTTTCCATGCTGGCATACTGCGCCCAAAAATGTACCCGTTTCTGCTGCTTTTCGTCCATCCCACGTCCCTGTCATCCAGTACCTTTTCCGATTCAAGGCCCCGCCTTTTACCGGAACAGAACCTGCGTCCCCCTGCTTGCCGACCGTTTTTCCTGCCGTCTCACTTCATGCCGCCCTTACCCTCCGCGCTTCGTCTTCTCTTTCCGGCCGTATCCTTCTCCATATTTCCATCCCTCCGGAACCCGCCCGCCGGAACTCTCCTCCTCTATCCGTACCGCTTCCCCCCCTGTACACTGCGCCACCGTATATTTGCCGCTCATGCACGCCCGGTTTTCCCGGACACCCTTTCTTCCTGCTGCATATACTGGGACTGTGGAGAAAGGAGGTGCGCCCAATGATCATTGAACCGGAGATGAAGGTAATCAACTGTACCGATCCTGAACAGAACCCCGCCGCCGGCTGGAAAATTTCCGCCGACGATGCCCATGCCGCCGAGGTTCCCCGCAAACCCGACGCGATCAAATATCCGTCGTTCTGCCGCCCGCTGAATAAAGCGGATTGCTGACGCGCTGAACATAAAAGGCACCGGAATCCATCCGCGCGGATGGATTCCGGTGCCTTTTCAATACCCCTGATAAATTTGATTACGCCTTTTTGCGAAAAGCCTCCAGCGAAGCAATCCGGCTGCAGGCAGTCTCCTCTTCATCGGCAAAATCGTCAATCTCTTCGATGCGCACCCCAAAAATCCGGCAGAGCTTAGCCGCCTCTACCGCAGTAAAACGGCGGCGTCCCCGCTCTTTATCGCTGTACGCCGGCGCCGTCAGTCCCAGATATTCCGCCATGTCACAGCTTTTGATTTTTCTCTTTTTCCGCAGCCCGTTAATCGTCATTTCGCTACCCTTCCTTTTTCAGCATCGTATCCGGCGTTTCTGACACAGCCGTTAATGGCCTTCCAATATAAAAGACGGGAAACAGCCGAAAAAATGACAGCATTTGGCTAACTTTTCTCAAAAACAGCATTTTGCCTAAACAAGCTGTCGGATTTTGTCGAGAATTTCAATTCAGGCACTTCTCTATGTTGCGTCGATACACCCGGAATATTCCACACCAAAATGTACCATTAACCCCTCAGCATGATGCGGGCAGCGGTCAATATAAATTTTTCAGCACCAGCCGCTGCGATGCGGACACCTGTGCTTAAGCCCATGCGTTTGTCTTTCCTTCCGGTCAACGCCGACAAAATATGATGATTTGTGCAAAATTCAAGCGAAAAATCCGTTTTCCAGTATCCTCCGCCGTATCGATGCAGGATTTGGTCACAATAATTCTGCTGCGAGGCAGTAAAAACACAATCGCCGCTTTTTGCAGGTGAAACGAAAAAATCCCCCCTTACAGGAGGTGAAGTCATGTCCGAATATGTCCACTTATGTCTGACCGATCTGCTTGACCGGGATATGAGCAGTCAGGAATATTTCAACGCACTGCCCGACGCCGCCCGGCGCGCCCTGCTGGAGATGGACGAAATCCGTACCTTTGCGGAACTGCAGGAAAGCGCCGCGCGCTTCCGGGATATGCATCCGGACGTTTACTGACCGGGGCGCTTTACTATATGGAAAAAAGAGCCGCCGTCAAGGCGGCTGAACAAATCTGTTCGCAAAAACGGCGGAAGGAAAATTTCCTTCCGCCGCCTGAACTTCCCGTTCAGCTTTGCCGCTCATCTATATCCTCTTTGAGCCGATCATACACTGCCTTGTCCCGCCGCAGCCGGCGCATGCCCCAGAAATACAGCGGAATCAGCAGCATCACCGCCGCGCTCCATGCCGCCGGGTTCGCAAAACATACGGCGTTATACCCGAACGCGGTGACGAAACAGAACGCCACCACCGTGCGCGCCACCAGCTCACATAGCCCTGCTGCCATCGCCGGCACGCTGAACCCCAGCCCCTGAAGAGAATTGCGTATTACAAACAGTATTCCAAGCGCCGGATAAAACAGTCCGTTCACAAACAGGAACTGCTGCACATAGCCGAGGATTTCGGTTTCCCGGGCATCGAGAAACAACAGCGCAATATATTGTCCGGCAAATGCCGCGATGAAAAAACCGATCACCGAATAGAGCAGCACCACCAGCAGGCTTTTGCGCATCCCCTCCCGGATGCGGCCCACCTCGCCGGCACCGTAATTCTGTCCGCAGTAGGTCGCCATGGTAATCCCCATCGTTTCCATCGGCTGACACAGCATAATCTGCACCTTGCCGGCGGCCGTGACCGCAGCGACCACACCGGAGCCGAGCGAATTGACCGCGCTCTGGATAATGGTAGAGCCGACGGCGGTGATCGAAAACTGTCCGGCCATCGGCAGGCCGATATACAGCAGGCGGCCGGTCAGGTGACGATTGGGACGCAGATTCTCCTTTTTCATCCGGAGGATGGGATACCGCTTGATCATATACACAAGACAGCACACGCCGGAAACCAGCTGCGCGATGACCGTCGCGTAGGCCGCACCGGCCACGCCGGCATTAAAGTACAGAATAAACAGCAGGTCCATGCCGACATTGAGCACCGACGACAGAATGAGAAAATACAGTGGGGTACGGCTGTCGCCGAGGGCACGCAGGATGCCGGCGAGCAGGTTATACAGCACGGTGGCAAAAATCCCGGCAAAAATCACCACGATATACGCATAGGCGTCGTCGATGATGTTTCCCGGCGTCTGCATGAGCTCCAGCAGGGGACGGGTGCCAAGCATAGTCGCCGCGGTCAGCACCACCGTGATCGCCGCTGAGAGATATACAGCATTCGCCACGCAGCCCCGAACCCGGGCTTCGTCCCCCTCACCAAAATACTGGGCAACCGGGATACAGAAGCCGCTGCACATGCCGAGCACAAACCCGATGATAAGAAAATTCAGCGAGCCGGTTGAGCCGACGGCGGCCAGCGCATCCTTTCCGATGAATTTGCCGACAATGATGCTGTCGACCATGTTGTAAAACTGCTGGAACAGGTTACCGATGAGCAGCGGCGCACAGAACCCCAGAAGCAGCCGAAGCGGTTTGCCTTTTGTCAGATCCCGTACCATTGCTTTCCGCCTTCCCTGAAATAAGCTTATTTTCCCGGAGAAATTTTACCGTGTTCAGAATACTGCGGCGGCGGCAAATTGTCAATGCACACATAAAACAAAGGCGCCCGCTGATCGCGGACGCCTTTTGGCTGACTTATCCCGGATTACTCCTGTTTCGCCTCTTCGGTCTCCTCCGCAGCCTCCGGCTGCAGCTCCTCATCGACGTCATCACAGCAGCAGCAGTCGCCGCAGTAACCGTCATCCATCTCACAGTCAAAGTCATCGTTATACGCGCTCAGAGCCTTACGGCGCGCCTTCGCACGCAGCACCAGAACCGCCAGCGTGGTCAGTGCAGCCACAACAGCCGCCAGCACGATTACCAGGGTCAGCTTGGACGATTTTTGCTCTTTCATCTATACGTTCCTTCCTTTCTTCCGGATGGCGCAGCCCCGGCCGCAATCGCCGGAACGCCTTTTCCAACAGGCGATGCATCCGCCAAACCGTAATGTGTCCGGACTTAGCCTTTCCACAAGATAGGTTTATCATACCGCATTCCCCCGCATAAGTCAAGGAATTGCCCGCCGGGATTCCGGCAAAATCCCCGGTTTTCCGTCCGGGATTTGTAAACAATTTTTGACTTAATAGTATTCCGTGCTGTCTGTAAGCCCCGCCATGTAGTCCAGACTGATGTGATAAAACTCCGCAAGCCGGATTGCGGTTTTTAACGGAATCCGGCGCTCTCCGTTTTCGTACCTCGCATAAGTCGTCTTATTCAGGCCTATTTTTTCGGCAAGTTCTTTTTGGCTTAATCCGGCAGACTTCCGCAAGACAAGCAACCGTTCAATCATGACATAGCTCTTCTTCCTTTTCGTACTGCCAAAGAGTGTTTTCCAACTGTTTTATGACCTCTCCGAATCCGAAACGATTCATTCTGTCGGCCGCCCCCTGAAAGAAAAGCGGTTTTAAGCAATAGTCCATAACACATGTCGTACTGGACAAGTACAAAAACACTGGAATGAGGTATTCCATGCGCTCTTCTTGCAGTAGATCCAGTATCCCGGCAAAATCTTTTGCTCCCATATCATCATGGCGGCTTGTGACCACGATGGTATCCAGCAATTCCCGATGTTCCGCGATCCAGCGCATCACCCTCGCCGCTTCCTGTTCTCTGTCCGCCTTGGTCACTGTTTACACTCCTTATACGTCAAAATGTATGCCATCCACACGGAAGCCACACAATTGTATGGATATCTTATATACTAACCATTTATACTATTCTTGTCAATAACAATTGTGGGTGTGAGTTATGAAAGAAATTTTGGCTGAGCGCTTAAAACAATGCCGAAAAGACAAGGGGCTGACACAGTGGCAGGTGGCCATATACAGTGACATCACTGAAAACACCTATCAAAATTACGAATCGATGCGCCGGGAACCCAAACTGGAAATCCTGCTCAGAATTGCTGTATGTTTGGATGTATCTCTGGATTATCTCGTTGGACGAACCGACGTAAAGAAAGTCAATAAGTAAAACGGGCCTTTCGGTTAAAAGGCCCGTTTTTTATACGCCGTTTGGCCGCGCGGCCAGAACCAGCTCCCCTTTGTGCAGGCGGCTGCGGCCACTACCTTTTTCCAGCGTGAAAAAGGTAGCAAAACACGCTGTTCCCCGGCGCCAAGCGGACTGCGCCTTACGGCGCCCCCGACGGCGCCGAATGGATTGAGAGGAAGCTTGCTTTTCCTCATACGGCCGGGGGCGGGAGAATGGTTTTTACGCTGACATCAGCGGCGGATGCGTACCCCGGCGCAGGCCGGCCTATCCTCACCAGATAGTACCCGGACAGAATGTCTCATAAATATCGTACTGCGATAGGACGTGAAAGCCAGCGGCCGGCCAGCCGGGGAAAATCACTCAACTTGAACCGCGGCGTCGAAATGATCGGCAGATCATTTCGTTTGCCGCGAGAACACAAGGGGGGAAGCAACTTTTGCGTCCTTTTGTTTGCTGACAAAAGGACGTGGCTGCCCGGTATCGGGAAATAGGGTGCTGCCGGTTATCGGCAGACATATTCTCACAAATTTTGGGCGTGGTTTGGCCGCGCGGCCAGAACCAGCTCCCCTTTGTGCAGGTGCCCGCGGCCACTACCTTTTTCCGGCGTGAAAAAGGTGGCAAAACACGCTGTTCCCCGGCGCTGTTACGGGAGGGGACGTTTCGCGCGGTGCGCGAAACTCCCGCAGGAACCGCCTGCCGGCGGTTCCTGTTACCGACGGCGCCGAATGAATTGAGCAAAAGCACCCTCCTCATGCGGCCGGGGTGCGGGAGGCTGCTTTTCTGCGCCGACACCAGCGACAGCGGATTTTCGGTGTAAACCGGCGGCAATATCAAAAACCGCGCAGCCATGTGGCTGCGCGGTTTTTTCCAAATTATTCGCCGGTGATGCCGCTCGTTTCAATGCCCTGCATAAACTGCTTCTGCAGGAACATATAAATCACGAAAATCGGCAGCACCGTCAGCGTAACGGCGGCCATCATGGTCGCGTCGGTATACAGATTCTCCACCCCTGCCCCGGAACCCGCCGAGGTGAGATCTCCCGAACTGCTGTTGCTGATCAGGTTGCTGAGCGTCGGCAGAACCAGCGACAGGTAGTACTTCGACTGCTTCTGCAGATACAGCGTCGGCTCGAAGAAGTCGTTCCAGTGCCACACCATACTCAACACGATACACACCAGCACCGACGAACGCGAGGTCGGGAACGCGATGCGGAAATAGCCCTTGATGGCGCCGCATCCGTCGATATACGCGGCTTCTTCCAGCGATTTGGGCAGCGACAGGAAAAACTGCCGGAAAATGAATATGAACAGCGCACCTTTGAGGCCGAAACCGAAAAAGGTCGGCAGGATGACCGGCAGCTGCGTTCCGATCCACCCCAAATTGGAAAACAGAATGTACAGCGGCACAATGATGGTCTGGGTCGGTACGATCATCGACAGCAGCAGCGCGCCGAAGAAAAAGTTCTTCCCCCGGAAGTCATAGCGCGCAAAGCCGTAGCCGATAAACGCGCACGCCAGCACATGCCCCACGGTGCACAGCGTCACCGCAATCACCGTATTCAGCAGACGCTTCGGATAGTCCAGCACCTGAAACGCCAGCTTATAGTTCGACAGGTCGATCGTATTGAGCAGCCACGTCACCGTGACGTCGTCGAGGTCCTGCCGGCTCTTGAACGAGGTAATCAGCATGTACAAAAACGGATACAGGAAGACAAACACCAGATCAAGCAGCAGCAGGTACATGCACAGGGTCATCAGCCGGCGGAAGTTCACATACCGCCGCAGACGTGCCAGAGGGGTATTGGCAGCAGACGCGGGCAGCGCCCTTGCTGCCGCCTTTTCGTTGTTTTTCATGCTACACCCCTCCTTTTACGACGCCGAACGCTTGATAAGCGGCCGCATGGCCAGGAAGGCCACACCAACCACCAGGAATATAAAGAGGAAAAATACCCACCCCATCGCCGACGCATACTGGAAACCCGACAGGGTGCCGTACGACGTCTTGAAGGCGGTGGTGGTGATATAGTCGATCATCGGGCTGTCCTGCGCAAAAAGCGCAATCGCGGTATACACGATGTTCAGCAGTATGATCGGCGAGAGCATCGGCAGCGTAATTTTCCACAGCATCTCCCACTCGGTCGCCGAGTCCACACGCGCCGACTCATACAGCGACTGCGGGATCTTCTGGATGCCCGCCAGGAACAGGATAATCTGCACGCCCGACTGCCACATCACGGTGGTAATCCGCGACAGGAATTCCGACACGGTTTGGGAGAGATCTTCCCCTAAATAGGCGGCGATCTCCGGCGTCAGGATAATGCCGCGCACCGCGCTCATCGCGTCCTCGCTGACCCCCTGGCCGAGAATCTGCTCGAGGATATATCCGGTACCCAGCAGCACCGGCAGAAAAAACGCCGAGCGGAAAAATCCCCGCGCCTTGATGTCCCGGCTGAGCATGATGGCGATGATCAGCGAAAACACGATGATCATCGGCCCGTTGTAAAACGTCTCTTTACTCACCTGCTGGAGGCAGTAAAGAAAATTGATGTCCGACAAAAACGCATTCTTATAGTTCTCGATACCCACAAAGCCCATCTTCAGCTGCTGGATATTCTGCCCGTCGGTGAAACTGAGGATCAGCGAAAACAGCAGCGGGAAAAACAGCAGGAAAATTGAGCCAAACAGCCACGGCGACAGGAACACATAACCGGTCAGCCGGCGCCGCCGCTCAAAGGTCATCAGGGTGCGCGGCGGCTTTTTTTCCCGGGGAGCGGCTTTGGCCGCAGTTTCCATTTTCATCACCGGCCACCTCCCGTCACCGCGTAATCAAGCGCCGGCACCGTTACACCGTCAGCCGTATAGGCTTCTTCGGTATAGTTGATGATCACGCTCATGCCGTTTTCATAGGTGACCTTCACCACGTCTTCGGCCAGCTTTTCATGCCGGATCATCGGCTGCGACCACACCGCGGACAGCCGCTCGCTGAACTCGTTGCCGATCTCCAGCACCGTATCCTTCCACACCGCGTACTGCGACGAGAACAGCTCGTTATAGCTCGAGTTATTCAGCACAATCGGGTTTTCTTCGGTCAGCAGGAAGTACGGCGCGCTGCCGTATTCGATCCAGCGCAGCTTCTGCCAGGTCAGGTCATACGCCTGATTGCCCGGCACCGAGGTGTAATCAATATAGCCGTGCACCACCATCTGGTAAAACGGCACCGATTCATCGTTGATAAAATAGCGCGAATCCTTATCCGGAATATCGCTCAGGCGCGACACATACGGCAGCACATAGGCATTGCCGCCGGTGACCGCGATTCTGCCGAGCTGCCCGCTCGCGAGCGCAAGGCCCTCGGTATAACTTTGCAGCGCCTGCTCCCGGCTGGTCGGCATATCCTTGCTGTAATCGTACATCAGGATGCCGCCGACGGCATCGAAGCTGATCGAGCCGCCCTTTTCAAACCGCAGCCCGTCCAGCGCCGCCTGCGTCTGGCCGACAAAGGTTTTCACCGGATTGAGGATAAACCGGTTATCCACCGTGATGACCTTGCCGGTCGAGGAACGGTTGACATCGCTGCGGGAGTTGAAGCTGCCGGTATTCTTATTGGCGTTAAGGAAATCCATATTCAGGTACATATCGATGGACTCGCCCTTACAGTAGGCCATCAGGTTTTCCAGCGCAGATTTCCCGCCGAGCTTGCCCTCCGCTTTCGGCGCGGTAGGCAGGGTATCGTACCCGCCCTTGCCCCATGCGAGCAGCTTCGCCTGCAGGGTGTTCAGCCCGCCGGCCTTGAGCTCTTCCAGAATCTTCTGCGCGTCGCCGTAGCTGGTGGCGGTGACGAACTTATCGAAGAAAAAGCCCCGCTCGGTTGCCCCCATGAACAGATCCACCGCTACCGGGACCTCCCCGGCAACGACGTTTTTGTTCAGCAGCCCGTTTTCCACCAGGTATTCCCGGTAGCTCACCGCCATGCCGCTGTAATCGTTATGCTCGTCGTCGAGCAGGAAATATTTCACCGCATGGTCACCGGGGTTGCGGTATTCCGCAATGGTGACGTACTGCTTATTGTCCACCGTATGGGTCGCATAGGTGCGGTAGTCGATCTGGAAATACGCCCGGTTGAGCATCGCCACCTGATAGCCGCCCATCGCGACGTTCAGGCTCATATCCCCGCCGCCTTCGGTCACCGCCGCGAGCATCGCGCCGTCGTGATGACGGATGCCGTACACCGGCAGCATCACATTGTAAATATTCTGTTCCTTATTCTGATCGATCCGCTCGATATCCTGCGTATTCGCGCCATAAAGCGGCATCGTTTGCAGGGTGGTATTCGGCAGGTCGTAGCCCTTGAAGTGGATCAGCGTACCCGAGCCGTCCGGCACCAGCATATAACCATCCTCGGTCGACATCGCTGCCCCAAAAGCCGGCATCACCGTCAGTGCGACGAGCATATTGCCGCCACGCTCATCGATGCCGGCTTCCGGCACCGCGCAGTTGAGCCCATCCTCATCCAGCCACATCTCAAACCGGAACACCAGATCCGTGATGCCGGTTTTGGCGATGGTGATCTCCAGCGTAACCTTGTTCTCGTTCTTTTGATAGGTCGGCACCACCGCATATTTCGCCGTGCCGCCGCCCGCGTCGGTAATATTGTACTGGGTCAGGTTTCCGCTTTCCGACGCCACGCGCACGGTCATAAGGTTGGTCAGAAAATTTTTCTTGCTCTCGGCCCCTTCCCCGTAATACGAGGCGCTGACCGCGTTGGACCACACTTTGCCGGAACGCTTATCGGTGACGTACACATCGGCGTTTTCCTCATCGTATTCCATGAGGAAGCTGTCGTTTTCCCCGACCGCCGTCAGTCCCTCGGCGGGCTTCGTCCCCTGCGAAACCTGTGCGTCACCGGCCGTCTCGCCAGTGTCGGTTATCGTCACCTGATCCGCGACGGTCGGCAGAGCTGCCGCCGTATGCAGAACCATCGCGCCGGCCAGCAGTGCCAGCAGCAGGCAGCGCACCCGGGAGGTTTTGCTCTTTCTCATCGCTGCACCTGCCCCCTTTCCTTAATGAATATACTTGAGGTCGATCTCTTCCCACAGACCGGTGAAGAAGGTGATCAGCTGCGCCGTCAGGCTCACCAGCAGGATGACCACCGCAAGGATGATCACCATGAACGCCAGCGCAATGATCGCCACGAGCACCGTTTTCATAAAGCCGTAGTCATTGAGCTTTTTGAGCGAAAGGAAGAGCAGCAGTACCACCCAGACCACCAACCCGGTGCGCAGGAAGGTATACACGCCCTGCTCCGAGGTGCTCAGGATATGGGAAAGTGCCGCCAGGATCGGTGTGAACACAATAAAAGGGGTAAGGCTGTAGCAGGAGGCGATAAAAATCTCCGGCAGTTTGCTTTCGCCGCTGAGAATCGAGGTGATGCCGAAGGAGGCCACCACCCAGGTGATCAGCGGCACACCGATGATGCCGCATTCCAGCAGGAGATTCGCATCGATCGCTTCCTTTTCCTGCAGCTGGAAGCTGACGATGAACACATACAAATAATTGACGAAAAACGCCAGAAGAAGAAGCACCACAGCCGGGATGAGCGCCCTTTTCCGCTCACGCTCCCGCTTGATGATGTCCAACGAGTCAATGGGGTGGAACAGGGTGGTCAGCGCCAAGGCAAACGGATTCATTTTTTGTTCCCCCCATCCCCATAATAATACTGATTCAAGACCTTGCGGGCGAGCTTCTTGAGGAAGAAGAACAGGAAAATTGCCCCGCCGACAATTACCGCTGCAATGAGCACCACCACAAAGAAATACTCCCGGAGCACCTCGTAACGGTAATCGTCAAACGCCTTGGAGAAGCCTGCCTGATCCTTCGCCAGTTTGAAATAGGCCATCGACTGTTCGAGGTCGCCAAGCTTATACAGCGACAGCGCTAAACCGCGGTTGGCCAGCGGATAGTTCACATCCACCGCCGCAACCGCCTTCCACTGCTCATAGGCCGCGTCATAGTCACCGCCCGCATACAGCGAAACCGCCGCTTCCACCTGCTTGAAGAACTGAGTGGGCGTGAACACATGCACATAGCCGGTGCTCTGGTCGAGCACAAACACCTCGCCCGCGCTGTTCTGCGCAAGGCTCACCGGCAGCACGAACTTGCCCTGCTTATTGCCGGTGCCGCCGAAGGCGGCGAGCATATTGCCCTCCTGATCGTACTGATAGACCTTACCGCTCTTCTGTTCGAGCACGCTGACGATGCCCTCGTCATTGACCGCAATATCCACATAGTTCGGTGCGGTGCTGAAACCGTTCTCATTATAAATGGTTTCGGCAATATAGCCCGTCGGATACAGGTTCTTGCCCGCGGAGTTGATCTTGCGGATCTGGGCGGAATCGGTCGCTGCCACGGCGTAAATCATGCCGTCGTCCGCGATGACGAAATTATTGTAGGGCGGCGGATCCACCGTCGCGATACGGCGCTTCATCTCTTCCGACGCAAACAGGCGGATGAGGGTGCGCATCAGACTGAATCCCACCTCGTTCGCCCCGACATAGCCCTTGAACTCGTTGTACGCATCGACCATCATGAACTGCTGACCCTTGATCATATACAGATAGCCCTGATCGCTCAGGAAAATCTTGCGCACCGCAAAGTCAGCCGATTCGTCGATCATATCGGTTTCCGGCTTGACGAATTCCTCGATATACGCTCCCGCCGCATCGGTATGCACGATCCGCTGGTTGCCGGTGTCGGCAATGAACAGATGGCCATAATCGTCCACGAATACGCCCTGCGGGTTATTCAGGCGTCCTTCATCGGTGAATTCCGCAACAAACTGATGGTTCGCATCCAGCTTGACGATGCGGTTATTCCCCGAGTCGGCAATATAGATATTGTCCTGATTATCGATGAAGATATCCTGCGGCTCTTTGAGGGAGCCTCCCTCTGCGCCGAGGTAGGTCACCACGTCACTGACCTGATAGGCGAGCGGCGTGGCCAGCTTATCGCCCTTGGAATCGATGATGTAGTCGGTGTCGGCCGCCGAAGCAAACATGCCGCAGGTGAGGGCCGCCGCCACACCGGCCGAAAGGAGGCCGCGCAGTATTTTTTTCATATACACAGCCTCCTTACGCTTTGATGCCCGAGTAGCTCATGGTGGACAGCACCTTCGACTGCATGAATGTGTAAATGAGCACCGTCGGCAGGGTCATGACGAAGGTCGAGGCCGCCATCGAGCCGGCAGTCGCCAGCGATGCGGCACCCGGGCCGCCTGCGATCGACTGGATCGCCAGCGGGAGGGTCTTCATCGCGTCGGAGTTGGTGAACACCAGCGGCGAGAAATAGTCATTCCAGTTGGATACGAACGAGAACACCACCAGCGTCGCCCACGCCGGGCGTACATACGGCATGACAATTTTCCAGAACAGCTGCCACTCGTTCGCACCGTCCAGGCGCGCCGCCTCCAGATAGGCGTCCGGCATCTGTTCGAGGAACTGTTTGACCAGGAACATATTGAACGCCACCGCGATCTTCGGCAGGATCAGCGCCCAGTAAGTATTGATAAGCCCCAGATTTTTGACGATCATGTAGTTTGGGATCTGGGTGACATGCGGGGAAAACATCAGCGCAACCAGAATCAGATTGAAAATCAGGTTTGAGCCGCGCGGGTGATGTTTGACCATGCCGTACGCCGCCATCGCCGAGACGATGACTGTCAGCACCACTGTCACCGCCGAGGTAAACAGCGAGTTGAAGATTGCGCGGCTGAACGGCACCGAGGTGTTGTCCAGCGCGGCGAACAGATCCCCGAAGTTGGACATCGTGGGGTTGCGTACAAAAAAGCGCGGCGGATAGAGAAACAGTTCATCCATCGGCTTGAACGCCGTGGAGATGACGTAAATCAGCGGCAGCGCGGTAAAGCACACAAACAGACCCAGAAACACATACAGCAGGATCTGCGGAATATTGATGAAAAACAGGTGCTTTCCCCGGAAGCGCACGCTGAAGCCTTTTACAGCAGCCATTGGCGGATTCATCCTTTCCTGAGAGAATTTCCGTTCACCGGCCCCGCCGGGCGGGACCGTGCGTACACCCTTTGAACGGCGTACTAGTCTTTTTCCGAAAACACCCGCATAAAGATGCGGCCGAGCACAAAGGTGATCAGGAACAGGATGATGGCCACCGCCGACGCATAGCCCATTTCAAAACGGATAAAAGCATAGTCATACAGATGCGCAACAATAGTATGTGCCGCATAGTTCGGGCTGGGCAGGCCGGCAACCGACACCGCAATATCAAATACACCGAACGCGCCGACCGCCGCGTTGATCGCGCCGAACAGCAGCTGCGGCTTCATTTGCGGCAGGGTGATGTAAATCAACTCCTGGAACCGATTGCGGATGCCGTCAATCATACCTGCCTCGTAAATTTCGTGCGGCAGGTTCTGCAGTCCCGCCAGAAAGGTCAGGAAGCCGGTGCCCATACTCATCCAGATCGAAATCAGGATGACCACCGGCAGCACGGTGCTGACGTCCTGGGTCCACTGGATCGGCTCCGAAAGGACGCCGAGGTTAATCAGCGTGTTGTTGATCAGGCCGTAGCGGTCGGAGGAGAAAAAGTACAGCCACACCACGCTCAGCGCCACACCGCTGGTAATCGACGGCGCATAAAACGCCAGCGAAAACAGGTTGCGCGCCTTCAGGTTATTGATCAGCCAGGCCATCACAAACGAGCCGAGGAAGCCGATCGGGCCGGAAATAAACGCAAACACCAGCGTGTTTTTCAGCGCGATGAGAAATTCCGCGTCATCCAGGATCAGCAGCTTATAGTTGGTGATCCCGAGAAAATCGGGGGATTCGATCATGTTGTAGTTGGTAAAGCTCATCCCAAAGGAAATCAGCACCGGCAGGATGATAAACAGCGCGAAAAGGATCAGAAACGGCATCATGAACGCGTAGCCGACCCAGGTTTTGCGTTTGATATGAAAGCGTTTTGCAGCAGCCACCGGACAGACACCCCTTTCTATTTCACGTTATAGCTTTCCTGACGGCGCTTGAGTTCCTTATTGACATCCTTAACCGCCTGTTCGAGCGAGTCGCGGATATCCATCGTGTTGGACACACACACCCGGTTGAACGCATTGAGCAGGTGGCGCGAAGTGAAGTAGCCGCCGAGCACCGCTGGCGTCTGGTCGATCTGCACCAGGCATTCCCGGATGATTTCCAGATCGTCGATCGGCCAGGCCATCGCCTCATACACCGTCTGGTTGGCGCTGTTCCAACGGGCGGTCTCGCCCAGCTGCGCTTCGATCTCATTGCCGAACTGCGCCTGCACCGTATCGCTCATCCACCACTTCAGGAAGGTCCAGCACGCGTCCTTATCGTCCGTCTGCGACAGGATCATGTTTGCGGTCTGCAGAGCCGCGCCCTGTGAATGGTTGATGCTGCCATCCTCCTGCACATGCCCGGGCATCACCGCGATCGCCCAGCGTCCGTTGATCTCCGGCGCGGCCGCCTTGAGCTGCATGTACATCGAAAAATCCGCCACGCCGATCGGGATCTCGCCGGTGCGGAAGCGGTTGAAGAAGTTTGCCTCCAGCGGCACGCCGTACACCGTGAACAGCTCGCAGATTTCCTTGAACGCCTGATAGGCCTGCGGTGTATCCATTCCAGAGGCGGTCATATCCTCATTATAATACGAGGCCCCGTTCTGGAAGATAAACGGGTCGAAATCCTTCGGATAGTAAAACTCCATGTTGTTCTGGAACAGCACCGGGATGACGCGGTTGTACAGGTCCTCCCACGTCTGCGGCACGGCCAGGCCGAGATTCGCAAAAATATCGGTACGATAAAACAGCGCTTTAAAGTTGATGGTTTCCGGCAGGCCGTACACGCCTTCCCCATAAGTCACCGGCAGAAACAGCTTTTCGTTGTAGTCCTTCCGGATTTCCTCGAAATCATCAAATTCCCGCAGGTCCACCACCGCGTTGCGGATGGCGAATTCCGCGATCGACTCACCCGGGGTGGCCATTGCGATATCCGGTGCAAGGCCGGACGACACGGCGAGCAGCAGCGCGTTCGCACTGCCGGAGTTGAGCTGGCCGGACGGTACCACATGCAGGTTGATGCCGATGCCGTACTGCGGAGTAAAATCTTCGTCGGCGAGCTGCTTGGTCAGGGTGCCCCAGTCCTTGCCGCGCGCAATCCACACATCGAGCGTTTTGGTGACCTCCATCTCCCCGGAAGTGACGCCGATCTGGTTATAGTCACGGGTAAAACTGTTGAAGAAATTCACGAATCCACCCTGCACCCGGCGCCAGAAACCGGATTTCGGCTCGTTCGGCACCGCTTCGGTCGGCAGCAGCTCGATGTAATCCAGCGTCAGCGCCTGTTCCTTGAGCGAGCTCAGGTTGTCGCCGTACACCGACAGCACATTATTCAGGTCATCGATACGGGTGGGGATATAATACACATCGTCCACCAGCTCCTGCATCTGCTCGCGCAGCTGGTTGAACTGGCTGTACAGGCTCGGCTTGGTCCCGCCGGATATCCGGTTGATGGTTTCCATATACGACTGCACGTTGGCAATCAGCTGATGGATGGTGTCGGTCAGCCCGGGAATCCGCTTTTCCAGCTGATAGTCATAGTTGGCGTCCGGCGTCTGCCCGGTGATCATCACAATTTTCAGAATCAGGTCGGACAGCACCTGCGAATCGTCCTCGATTGCATGAAGCATCCCGGTCATCTCGCCCTGCTTGGCGGTCATCGTCAGGGTGTGATCCCCCGCCTCTAAGTACACATAATACGGCTGGCCGTCCTCCGCCGTCAGCGTTTCGGTGCGCCAGTTCTTATTATAGGAAAACCGCAGGTTGCGGAACTCCTCATACGGCACCTCGCCGTCAATCTCCAGCCGCCGGTAGGACGGCAGGCCGTAGCGGAAGTTCTGCCGCATCCGCAGCACCACTTTATACAGGCCGCTTTCCTCCGCGTGGAATTTCCAGGTGATCGATGCGTTGTCGGTCTGCCAGTTGCTGCCGCCGATGGTGTTCATCTTCACCTTGCCCAGCTCCGACGGCCAGCACGACGGGTCGGAATCGCCCAGCTGACGGATCACGCTGTGGCTTTTGGACACGGTATCGCTCTCCGCTTCAATACGGATCGGCGTATTCGCCGTGGTGTAACCCGCCGCCTCGTACTCCGCAAGCACCTCGGCGTAAGATTTGATCTCCTCCGGTACATAAAATTCCAGATACTCGAGCAGCATCGGGTCATCCACCATGCTCAGGCGCAGCGTATGCTCGCCTGCCGGGAGATACCACTCCAGCGGGTCCGGATACATACCCTCGGCATCATAGATGTCCGCCGTGCGCCAGCGGTACACCTGCTCGACATTGGGTTTCACCTCGTCTCCGAAGTTATTCGTCAGCGGCTCGCCCACGTCCTGCCATTCCCGCTGGAACTGCAGGTTTCCCGCTTCCTCAAACGGCGATTCCCCGTCCAGAGTGAGCGCACGCATGATGTCGGTCGTGGTCGTGCCCGCCGGCATATAGCTCGCCCGCAGCGCATACAGTCCCGCTTTCTCCACCGTGAAGGTGAATTCCAGATAGCCGTTCTCCTCTTCCCAGCGCAGGACATTATCCCGTCCTTCCGCGCTCTCCGGTGTGACCGCCTTTTCATAGCCGGTAAGACTGTCGGCATCAATCCGGATGATTCCGCTGCCGGCAGTATACCCTTTTTCGGCGTATTCCCGCTGGATCGCCTCATAGTTCTTCTGGCTGTAATCGCCGGCTTCCACCACCGCGCCCGAGCCGCCCTCCTCCTCGAGGCGCTCATGCAGCGTCTGGCCCACCGCAAGCGACGGCAGCGCCGGGAACGACGCCAGCATCGCGGCGGCGCTGACCAGCGAAAGCAGCGTTTTGGCCGATTTGCGGAATTTCATCGAAAGTCTTCCCCCATATCCTTGTGAATTCGGTCGCCCAGCCCCGGGCAGCGGCGTCCTTGTGCGGTATCGGGCGGCGAAGCCGTGCTCCGCAGGGAAAAAGCGGCCGCATCCCACAGGATGCGGCGATGCAGCCGAAGCCCCGCTCCGACTGTCCATTTTTGCTCGGGCCTTCCGGTCTCGGGCCTTTACTGTCGAAAACGTATCGAAAACAGGGCAGTTTTGTCCAAACGTCCCTATCCATCGAAATAGTAGCACAAAGCGCCATGCGGATAAAGGGCTTTTTGACCACATTGCACAAATGCGCATGATTTTCGCAATTTTGGCTAGATTCTATTCCGGTATTATCCAGTATTGCCTGATTTTCTGCTAGCTAAGGCTTTGGCGGAAAATTACTAATCTTGTCAACTTCTACAAGAACAAACACAACAATAGAGATTGCATTCTGTATGGGATATTTCCTATACTTTAATTAATAATGCGGTTTATTTTCGGTATTTCCGCAAACAAACAGGAGGGGACACGAATGCCTTCAGAAGTAACCGCTCACTGCGTCCGGGATAATATCGGGGAAAATATCGCCACTTTTGCGGTGGATTGCGGTTTGACGGTGCGGCCAACCCGGAGAAGGGATCAGCGGCAGCTTCACACCGGCGGATACGCCCTACGGCGCTAAAACATTTTTTGTCCCTATCACCCACGACTGCGGCCCTGTGGCCGCCTTCCGGGCTGCAGCGCCGCCTTAATGCGGCATGCGCGGCATATATTCCCGTCTAACGTCCGAAACAACTCACCTCTGATGTCCGAAAGGATGAAGCGTTCTCATGAAACCGTCCGTCATAAACCAACCGGAGACAACGGCAAAGTCTCCCTATACCCTCCATTCCACCCGCAGCGGCAGTTGCTGGAACTATCTGCTGGAAAATAAAAGCAGCCAGGATCTGTGTGTGGCTGAAGTCACCCTCGGCTGCGTGGACTGTCCCGGCTGCACTTTCTACGGCGAGGGCTTCAACATGCTCTCCCAGTACGGTGGCCCGGTCGAAGCGCCGCAGGATATCGGCGAATACTCCGACCGCGCGCACTACCGCATGCCGACCACACCGGATGCCTTCACGGTATACAATTTCCTGCATCTGACCACGCCGGACGGCATCCACCATCTGCTGGCGTTCGCCTCCTGCCACCGGTTCCGCGGCGAGTTCCGCCTGTCCGGCAGCCGGGTAACCATCGTGCTGAATCTGGAGGATTATCTGCTGCGCCCCGGTGAAAAACTGGCGCTCGAGGAACTGTTCATCGAAGCGGGACGGGATCTTGAGGGGCTTTACGACCGGATGGCGGCCTGCATCGCGAGCAATCACCCCCGGCTGCTCCCGCGCGAACGCAGTCTGTCCGGCTGGTGCTCCTGGTATGCCTACGGCGAACATCTGACCCGGGAAAACCTGCTCGACAACCTGACGTTCGCCAGCCGGGAATTCCCGGAGGTGCGCTACTTCCTCATCGACGACGGTTACGAAAACAAGCTCGGCGACTGGCTGGAGCCCAACCCGGACTGCGGCGATACCGGCGAGCTGTGCCGCATCATCCGCGAGCACGGCAAAAAGCCGGCCATCTGGGTGGCGCCGTTCATTGCGGAAAAGGATTCCCGCCTGCTCGCCGAGCATCCCGATTGGTTCGTACAGGGGGATGACGGCCGGCCGCTGTGTTCAGCAGATGTCACCTTCGGCGGCTGGCGGCGCGGACCGTGGTACATACTCGACGCCACCCATCCGCAGGCACTCGACTACCTGTACAAGGTATTCCGCCATATGAAAAAGAAGTGGAAATGCGACTATTTCAAGCTGGACGCCAACAACTGGGGCGCGCTGCCGTTCGGCCGGCGGCACCGCCGGGGTGCAACCGCAGTGGAAGCCTACCGGCAGGGGATGTTCACCATTCTGAGCGCGATCGGCCCCGACAGCACCCTGCTCGGCTGCAATGCGCCGCTGTGGCCCTCCCTCGGTCTGGTTCACTCCATGCGCGTCTCCGGCGATATCTTCCGCAGCTGGAAGCAGATCCGGCAGGTGTCGTGTGAATGCTTCCACCGCGCCTATATGCGCGACCGGCTGTGGCACAGCGATCCCGACTGTGCGCTGGTGCACAACATTCCCTTAAGCGTGTACAACGCCGGCGGCGACCTCTCCAATGCGAGAACAGACGTGACCCGGGACGAATTTATTTACCTGCTCACCGCCGCCCTGACCGCCGGCAGCGCGAAATTTCTCGGTGACCCGCTGACCGAGCTGGAGCCGGACGAGCTGCAGCTGCTGCACAAATTCCTGCACATTGAGCTGCGCAACGTCCGCTTCACCGAAGCGGATTTCTCTGCGGCCGAGGCGCGCGACCTCAAGGGCCGCCACTACCGCATTCTTTTCAACACCGGCGACCAGCCCGCCGTGCGCACCCTTAATCTGCGCGGCTGGCCCGCCGTGCGCGATTACTGGACCGACGAGCGGATGCCGGTGGAGAACGGCCGGCTGACCATTACAGTGCCCGCCCACGGTGCGCGGCTTATCCGCCGCACCACCTCCTCACGTCCCGCCAGCTGACCGAAGGAAAAACGGCTTCAGGGCGATCCAGCGGAGGAAATCGTCCTTACCTGCGGCTTCGGCAGTTCCCAATAATTTCTTTCGGGTGTTCAAAAAGTACCGGCATCACTCCCAACCGTTTCTGCCGCCAGTCTTTTGCGCATTTTTAGAGAAAATCCTGCGCGGCCGGACACCTGAAAAAGGGGAAAATCCTCGGATTCGGCAAACCTTTTCTGCCAACCCGGCAAAGCCTCTTGCGCAGCGCGAAAAGGGATGCTATACTCTAGCTGAAACCGCAACAATAACGGCGGTCTCCGCCGACGAAAGGACGACCCAGCATGAACAAGCGCGCGTATCTGATCTGTAATGCCCATATCGACCCGGTCTGGCTTTGGCAGCGGCCGGAGGGCGCCGCGACCGCCGTTTCCACCTTCCGCATCGCCGCGGATTTCTGCGAGGAATTCGACGGCTTTGTCTTCAACCACAACGAGGCTCTCCTGTACGAATGGGTGGAAGAATTCGAGCCGGCATTGTTCACCCGCATCCAGCGGCTGGTGAAAGAAGGCAAGTGGCACATCATGGGCGGCTGGTATCTCCAACCCGACTGCAATATGCCTTCAGGGGAAAGCTTTATCCGGCAGATCATGGCCGGCCGCACCTATTTTGAAGAAAAATTCGGCCAGCGCCCCACCACCGCTATCAGCTTCGACGCCTTCGGTCACAGCCGCGGGCTGGTCCAGATCCTCAGCAAAAGCGGCTACGATTCCTACCTCGTCACCCGTCCCAGCCATCACCACGTGACGCTGCCGGCGGAGGACTTCGTGTGGGTCGGCTACGACGGCTCCGAGGTGATGGTGCGCCGCTGCGATGAGGGCTACAACTCCCACCCGGGCCAGGCGGCCGACAAGGTGATCGACTGTCTGGAAAAATTCCACCCCGGCGAAAACCCGATTGCGGTGCTCTGGGGCGTCGGCGATCACGGCGGCGGGCCGTCCCGCGAGGACATCGCTAAGCTCGATCAGTTCTTCACCCATCATCCGGACATCGAAATCATCCACAGCACGCCCGAGCAGTACTTCTGTGAGAAAAAGGGCGTACGCGCCGATATGCCGCGGGTGGATTTCCCGCTCACCCCGTGGGCGGTTGGCTGTTATACCTCCATCATCCGCATCAAGCAGCAGCACCGCGCGCTGGAGAACGATCTGTACAAGGCTGAAAAAATGCTGTCCTCCGCCGCGGTGCAGGGGCTGGCCGACTATGACAAGGCGCTGCTGCTCGACGCCCAGCGCGACCTCATGTTCTGTGAGTTCCACGACATCCTGCCCGGCTCCTGCATCCGTCCGGTGGAAGAGGATTCCCTCGTGACCCTGCACCATGGCCGGGAAATTGCCGCCAGGCTCGCGATGCGCGCCTTTTTCGCGCTGACCGCCGGCCAGGAAAAGGCGGCCGAAGACGAGCTGCCGCTGCTTGTATACAACCCGCATCCGTATCCGGTGACCACGGTGGTCAGCTGCGAATTTCAGCCCGCGCGGCAGAACTGGGACGGCAGCTTCTCCTATCCGGACATTTACGACGAGGCGGGCAACAAGATCCCCTCCCAGGCGGAGGCGACCGCCTGCACCATGAACCTCGACTGGCGCAAGAACCCCTGCTTCCTCGCCACCCTCGCCCCCTCGTCGATGAACCGCTTCAACTGTCGGCTCCGCCGCATGGAAACCCGGCCGGTCCCAACCCTCAAGCCGGAAAACGGCCAGTATGTCTTCGACAACGGAAAAATGCGCCTCGCCATCAGCACCGCCACCGGCCTGATCGATTCTTATCAGGTAAATGGCCGAGAGATGCTGGCACCCGACGCGTGCAAACCGCTGGTAATCAAGGACAACGCCGACCCGTGGGGTATGACGGTTAACAGCTTCCGCGAGGTGGAAGGCGAATTTTCACTGCTTTCTGAGGAAGAAGCCGCCTATCAGTCCGGCTTCCTTAAAGACGGCACCATGCCTGCAGTGCGGGTAATCGAGGAAGGCGAAGTACGCACCATCATCGAGGCGGTGATGGGCTATCGTCATTCCACTCTCACGATGCGCTACATCCTGCCGCGCCATACCGCCGGCTTCTCGGTGGAAATCCGCACCGTCTGGAACGAGCCGCTGCACATGCTCAAGCTCTCCTTCCCGACAGCCTTCGGCGACGCCGAGGCCTATGGCCAGTCCCCGTTCGGCCGCGACCATCTCAAGGGGGACGGCAGCGAGCAGGTGGCGCAGAAATGGTTTGCCGCCGCGAACGCTACCGACGCGCTCACCATCGCCAACAACGGCACCCATGCGTTTGATTTCGCTGAGGGCGAGCTGCGCTGCACCCTGCTGCGCTCCCCCGGTTATTCGATGCACCCGATCGGCAACCGTGAATGGCGGCCGGATGACCGCTGCTATGAGCATATCGACCTCGGCGAACGCTGCTTCACCTTTGAGGTGACCGGCGGCGCACGCGAGGAACGTTTTGATCATATTGAGCGTGAGGCGCAGCTGCTCAACGAGCGGCCCTACGCCGTCAACCTGTTCCCCTGCGGGGACACCACGGTGAAAAAACCGCTGCCGCTCATCGAGCTGTCCGGCGATGACACAGTGGTAATGTCCGCGTTCAAGCAGGTATCCGCTACGGCTTCCGGCGACTATGCCTTCCGGCTGTTCGAGCCGACCGGGCGCGCACGGCAGGTCACCGTATCGCTGCCGAGCCTGGATATCCGGGAAACGGTGGAGATGAAGCCGTTCGAGATTCGTACTTTCCGGGTGGATATGGCCAAGCGGGAGATGCGGCCCTGCTCGATCGACGAAAAGCTGTAATCTTTTAAAGAATCCATGTGCCGGTTTGGCTTGCGCGAAACCGGCACATTTTCTCTTTTTCCGAAAGGAACCGTATCTATATCTATGGCTAATCGGACTGGATATCGGCGGTACCAAATGCGCCGTATCCATCGGACGCGAAGAGGTGGACCGACGTTATGCTCCTGCAGATATTATCCGCCTATCGTACAGTAGCAGCACCTGCCGCTGTACCACGCCCTGTGCGCGGAGGTGGAAAAACGATTCTTTGCGGAGTGAGATTGCCCTGCACAGTATAAAAAGCTTCCCGTAACAGGGAAGCTTTTGCTTTGTTTTGTTATATCCGTGATATATTCTACCTATTGTATAGTATTTTCAGGTTGCGTTCCGGCACGGCGCGGCCGCGCCAGCCGTAGGCCTTATCCGCCAAATCGTCGAGGTCGGCGGCAGAAAGCCACGGCATATACCGGTCAAAGCAGGGATGCGGACGGATGAGCGCGCTGCGATTGGCCGGGCAGGCCTCCTGACAGCGGTCACAGCCCCAGGCCAGTCCGTTCGCCCGGAGCATCTGCTGCTCTTCCGCGGTCAGTGCCCCTTTTTTCTGCGACACCGCCGACAGGCAGCCGTCGCGGTCGCCGCGGCCGATGCAGCCGGCGGGGCAGTCTGCTTTACAGGCACCGCAGTGCCGGCAGCCGGTAAGCGGCGCATCAGCAGCTTCCCAATACCGATCGGTGACGATTGTACCGATAAACACATAAGAGCCATACAGCGGATGGAGCAGCAGGCCGTTATCGCCCCGGCAGCCCAGACCGGCACGCACGGCTGCCTCCACCTCCGGCACCGGAGAATTGTCCATGAACGGCTCAAAATGGTTCTCCGGATACTTCTGCCGCAAGGCAGCGGCCGTCCTCTCCAGCACTGCGCCGGCGGTTTTGTGGTAATCCGGTACGCAGGCGTAGCGGCAAAGATTGCGCGGCCCGTTTTCAGGAAAACGGTATGGGAAAAGGACAACGAGCACACTCCGCGGGTGCTCCGGCAGGCGGGCCGCTGCGCGGCAGGAAAGCAGATGAGCCTGTATGCAGGCAAAGGAACACACGCCGAACGTCTCGAGCGCCTGCTCCCGCAGAATGGCTTCCGCTGCGGCATCCATCAGCCTTCCTCCTTCCGGTGTTTTTTCCAGTATACCGTATCCGCCGCCGTTTGTCGACCGCGGCCGTCCGTACCATCGAAAAATTTTTTCTGATGGTGCGAGTTTTTCCGTTTTGGATAATCTAATAGGTGAAGGGGGGCAGTCAATGGATAACGGTGCCTGCAGCTACCGCCGTTTCCTTGACGGCGACGATATGGCTTTTGTGGAGATCATAAAGACCTACAAGGACGGTCTGACCTTATATCTTTACGGCTTCGTCGGCAGCCTCCCTCTCGCCGAGGACCTGATGAGTGAAACATTTTTCAAGCTATTGGTGAAAAAGCCGCATTTTTCGCAGAAAAGCACCTTTAAAACCTGGCTCTACGCGATCGGCCGCAATGAGGCGCTGGCCTGCCTGAAAAAACGCGCACGCATCCTCGACCGGCCGATTGAGGACTGCGAGGAATGGCTGAGCGCGGGAGGCGGGGAACTGGAAACCGGTTATCTGCGGGAAGAACGGCGCATCCGTCTGCACCGGGTGCTCGGCAAACTTCATCCGGACTATCGTCAGGTTTTGTATCTCACCTATTTTGAAGGCTTCAGCCACGCACAGGCGCGCGCTGTGATGAAAAAGAGCAAAACCCAGATGGAAAATCTGATGTACCGGGCCAAAAAATCGCTGAAAGCTGAATTATTGAAGGAGGGCTTTGACGATGAAGACCTATGAAGAGATTGCCGCCGAGCTGTTTGATCGCCGGGACGCTTACTATGCCAGACGCGCAAGGCAGCGAAAAATGGCACTTGCCGCGGCTTCCGGCTTATGCTGTATGGCTCTAGTCGTGCTGCTCGGTTTCGGCCTGCGGCATAACATGGAAACTATCCCGGCCGCTGGTGACAGCAACGGCACTGCAGCGGCGCCGGCGGTGTCGGACAGCCAAGGAGCCGCCGATTCGGTCGAAAACGGATTTATTATGCAGCGTCCGGATGATGACAACAGCACCGTTTCCTATACCCCAATGATTTCTGCCTATGAAGGGGCGGGCGCCAGTTGTTATATGACACCGGAAAACGGTCAGGTCCGCCGCTCGATTCCGCTGAATGGTGCCATAAAGGCCTACGGGGGTAGCGCCCGATACAATGTACGCATCGACATCTTCCGGGATCAGCTGCTGCTCGCGCCTGACAGTGCGGAGGTGTGCAGCGAAATCGAGCGGCTGGCGGCGCTGGGCTATACGACGGTGTTTGAAACCTACGACGACGGAGCAAATAAGCACTACACCTTCAGCTGTCACGCCACACAGGAGCAGCTGCTCGGGTTCCCGGTGAATACGGAGTATGGGTATTTCCTGTTCCTGTATGAGGAAAGGTAAACGGTAATAATTTTTGTGTTCATATCTGGCGGAGATGAACACAGGGCCTCGGAACGTTATGTTCCGAGGCCCTTCCTTTACTCTGCTTCTAATTGATCCTCACTAAAGCAGTCAGACTCAAAAAACTCCATAAGGCTTATCCCTAACCCCTGACACAATTCATGGATGATCCGAAGTTTGACAGAATCATAAGCACATTTCAAAACATTGCTAATGGTTGATTTAGGCACACCACTGGCAACGAACAACTGATAGGCTGTCATTTTCTTTTGTTCCAGCAACTGATGCAGCCGCAGACTTACCGCTTGATTTAGCTTCACGACCACATCACCACCCCATAAATCTATATGTTTAGTATATGATCTATGGAAGAAAAATTAGTACCTGTAGCTGTACTATTCTCGTTTTTTGTTGTAAAATTACAGAGAAAGGGGGAATAGTCGCTATGAGGGTTACCTGCTGTGGACACGGAGAATTAAGCAATCCTTCTTCTATACATGATATTTTAAATGACATTTTTCAAGAGCTTATTCAGGAAGGGGCCGTCGAATTTTATCTTGGCGGTTATGGTGAGTTTGATCGGATAGCCGCTTCTGTTTTAAATGCTCTAAAACAAAGCTTTCCCCATATTAACGTTATTCTGGTAATTCCCTATCCAAATCAAAAATACGATTTAATGCTTTATGATTCTTCTGTATATCCGCCCCTAGAAAACGTACCTGCTCGTTTCGCTATTCCCCGGCGCAATGAATGGATGATCGATCAAGCTGACATCGTAGTATCTTATATACGCCATCCTTTCGGTGGAGCCTTTAATGCAACTGCCTATGCTAAACGCAGAAAAAAGCGAATTGTTTCCCTGTAGCCGAAGAAAACAGCTGTCCGCAAGCTTGCGGACAGCTGTTTGTGAGCTTCAGTTATCAGTCGACCGAAAACGATACGTCGTCCAAATCCATGGACTGTCCGCCGCCGGCCGTGACAACAAACTGTATCCTTGCAGCCGTTGCGTTGCTCGGTGCCTGGGTGGTGATGCCGCGGTAATAGGCAAATTCACGGTTGTCGTTGGGAATATCCTGATCCCTGACGTGAATGGTCAGACCGGTTACACTCAACCCCTGGTCGTTGATAAAAGTGACCGTCGCATCCACGCCCACCTGTGCCCCTTCGCCGCGGGCGAAGAAGGAAAAGTCATAGTAGCATCCGCCGGTGATCGGCACATCCTGCCTCAGATTCCCCTTGTCCGCAATATTGACCGCGGATAGGCCGGAGTGTACCCGCCCCTGTTGTGTCACTTTAGCTATCGCGGAAGACGTTGTGGTCGTCCAGCTCTGGGGAATATTGTTTGTAAAGGCTTCCATTCCGCCATTCACGACCATCTCCCCCTGCGACCGGCAAGGGCAGGTACAGGTCCCGGTGGCGCCTGTAGCGCCGGTTGCCCCAGTCGCTCCTGTGGCGCCTGTAGCGCCGGTTGCGCCAGTCATTCCCGTTGCTCCGGTGACACCCGTTATTCCGGTAGCACCAGTAGCCCCTGTGGCGCCCGTAGCACCAGTTGCTCCGGTTGAACCGCTCGGGCCGGTAGCACCAGTCGGGCCGGTGGGGCCGGTGACGCCCTGTTCTCCGTCTGCTCCGTCCGCTCCGCGTGGGATTACGAAATCGAGAATGTGATTAGGGGAACCGCTGACGTCGGTGACGGAAGCGTCGGTTCCCGGTTCACCCGTTGTGGTATTGCGTACCGTAATGATATCCGCCGTGCCGGTCGCACCGGTTTCTCCGTCCGCGCCAGTGGCTCCAGTCGCTCCCGTAGCACCGGTTGGTCCGGTCGGGCCAGTCGGGCCGGTTGCGCCGACAGCGCCCGCTGTACCGGTGGCGC
>ERZ826051.850-NODE-850-length-31642-cov-3.761991_pt1 | contig 31642 bp, 27 predicted proteins | sample MGYA00519928_ERZ826051 | MGnify/ENA primary metagenome ERZ826051 (study PRJEB31778, sample SAMEA3449219) | human gut metagenome | biome: human gut; feature: human-associated habitat; material: faeces | place: United Kingdom | collected 2010/2012 ...
ACGGCATTCCCGCCGCACCGCGCGGCGTTCCGCAGATCGAGGTGACGTTCGACATCGACGCCAACGGCATCCTGAACGTTTCGGCCAAGGACAAGGGCACGGGCAAGGAGCAGAAGATCCGCATCGAGGCCTCCTCGGGCCTTACCGAGCAGGAGATCCAGCGCATGCGCGACGAGGCCAAGGCCAACGAGGAGAAGGACAAGGCCGAGAAGGAGCGCATCGACAAGATCAACGCCGCCGACTCGAACATCTTCACCACCGAGAAGCAGCTCAAGGAGTACGGCGAGAAACTTCCCGCCGACAAGAAGGCCGCCATCGAGACGGCGCTCGGCAAGCTGAAGGAGGCGCACAAGAACGCCGACGTGGCCGCCATCGACACGGCGATGGCCGAGCTTAATGCCGCATGGCAGGCCGCTTCGCAGGACATCTACGCGCAGCAGCAGGCACAGCAGGGCGCACAGCCCGGAGCCGATGCCGGTCAGCAGTCGCAGTCGAACGCCGGCGGCCAGCAGGGCGGCGGCGACGGGCAGCCCGAGGATGTGGAGTTCGAAGAGGTGAAGTAGGGCTTCGCCAATTAAAAATTAAGAATTAATTCGACGCGAAAGAGCGCGATTCCTGCGGGAGTCGCGCTCTTTATTTTGCCCGGGATGTAAAATTTGCTATCTTCGTCCGTAAAAATCGTTTCCGATGGCTTGGCTGTATCTGATTCTGGCAGGACTTTTCGAGATGGGGTGGCCGCTGGGGTTCAAACTTGCTAACCTCTGCCCGCGTTACCATTTTCTTTTTCTGGCCCTTTCGGTCGTGTCTATGGGCGTGAGCGGCTGGCTGCTCTACGTGGCCCAGAGGACGATCCCGATGGGTACGGCCTACATGATCTGGACCGGTATCGGGGGCGTGGGAACCGTGGTCCTCGGCATCGTTTTCTTCCACGACGCCGTGACCTTCTGGCGGATGTTCTTCCTGTCGCTGGTCTTCGTCGGCATCGTCGGCCTGAAGATGGTGCATTAGGCCCGCTCCGCCCGCCACATCCCGTAGAGGATCAGTGCCGCTCCGGCCAAAGCGGCGAGGGTGATCCGCTCGCCGATGCAGAGCGTCGCCGCGACGATCGTCACCAGCGGGTTGAAATAGATGTAGTTGGTTGTCCTGACGGCTCCCAGACGGTGCATCGCGGCGTTCCAGAGCACGTAGCAGAGCATCGAGGCCACGACGCCCAGAAAGAGCAGGTTGCCCCACACGACGGGCCGCGACAGCACCTCCCAGTCCGCGCCGAAAGGCCGGAACGCAAAGACCGGGAGGATCGTCACGAGTCCGTAGAAAAAGACTTTCCGGGTGATGAAGATAGCGGGGTAGCGGCCTCCGAGGCGTTTGATCACCAGCGAATAAACCATCCATAGCATCGCCGCCGAGAGCGCCAGCATGTCGCCCCGCGGCGAGAGGCGGAGCACGAAATGCCCGTTGAGCACCACGAGCACCATCCCCGCGAATGCCAGCGCCGAGCCTGCGATCTGCCGCCGCGACATCCGCTCGCCGCGATAGAAGAGGCTCATCACCACGGCGGTCCACACGGGCGCCGTGCAGACGATCAGCGAAACGTTCGAGGCCGGGGCGTACTCCAGAGCCATGTTTTCGGTAAGGAAATAGAGCGACCCTCCGCTCAGCCCCGCGGCCGCCAGCAGCAGTTCGTCGCGTAGGTTCGCGGCCCACATGCGTCCGCGGGCGAAGGGCAGGATGCAGACGTATGCCATAGCGAACCGGAGCAGGAAAATTTCCGCCGGAGTCAGCGAGTTGGCGATCAGGACCTTCGTCGAAACGAACGTCGCGCCCCATACGGTCACCGTGAACAACGCCGCGAGGTGGTATTTGTATTCCGTATATTTTATCATACGGCCCCAAAAATACGGATTTTTTTGCGCCGGCGCACCACTTTTCACCTTTCACCTTTCACTTTTCACTTTATTTTTCTATCTTTGCGTGCTATTGTGCGTAATGACAATAATTACAACAAATAACAATAACTATTTTTCACTCAAATGCAAAGTAAAGGTTTTATTAAACTCATTGCGGTCCTGCTGGCTCTCGCGTGTGTTTATCAGCTCTCGTTTACGTTCAAGACGCGTGGCGTAGAGAAGCAGGCGGCCGCTTATGCCGCGCAGTTCCCCCTCGACCAGCAGGGCGAGGCCGAACAGCATTACCTCGATTCGGTGCAGAACCTGCCGGTTTACAACCTGGGCTTCCGCAAGTTCACCTACAAGGAGTGTAAGGAGAAGGAGCTGAACCTGGGCCTGGACCTCAAGGGCGGTATGAACGTCATGCTGGAGGTGCAGGTCGAGGATGTCGTGAAGGCTTTGGCCGGCGACAGCCAGAACGACCCGGCTTTCATCGAGGCGATCGGCGTGGCCAACGAGGCGATGAAGCAAGGCTCTTCGACCGACTATATCTCCGATTTCGTGAAGGCGTATTCGCGCCTTTCGAACGGCCGTCCCATCGCCGAGCTTTTCGTAAGCCCCGACCGCAAGGACATCACGCTCGAAAGCTCGGACGCCGACGTCGAGAAGATCCTCAAGAAGGAGACCGAGGCTGCCATCGGCGCATCGTTCAACGTGCTTCGCAGCCGTATCGACCACTTCGGCGTTACGCAGCCCAACATCCTGCGCCTCCCGAACTCGCACCGCATTCTGGTCGAGCTTCCGGGCGTGAAGGAGCCGCAGCGCGTCCGCGACCTGTTGCAGGGAACCGCTTCGCTGGAGTTCTGGACCACCTACGACGCCAATGAGATCTTCCCCGCGCTTTCCGCTGCCGACAAACTCATCAAGGCCGAACTGGCGCAGGCTCCCGCCGCTGCGCCCGAGACCGCTGCCGCCGAGGCTGCCGTTGCCGCCGGGACTCCCGCCGCCGAGGCCGAGGGCCTGATCGCCGAGGTCGGCGCCGCCGATTCGACCGCCACGGCCGAGACCGCCGTTCAGGAAGGCAACTTCGACCACTCGCAGAACCCGCTCTTTGCAGTCCTCAATCCCCGCTTCGCAGGCGGCGCCTCCATCGGAGCCGCTTACAAGGCCGACATGGCAGCCGTCAACGAGTACCTCGCCCAGCCGGCCGTCCGCGAGCTGTTCCCCGCCGACATCATGTTCAAGTGGGGCGTCAAGGGCGACGACAAGATCGACGGTCGTTTCTACCTCTACGCCATCAAGGTTTCTACGCCCGACGGCAAGGCACCGCTCGACGGTTCGGTCGTTACGGAAGCCACCGAGCAGTACGCCCAGCGCGGCGCTACGGCCGAGGTTTCGATGACCATGAACGCCGAAGGTACGCAGGAGTGGTCGCGCATGACGGGCGAGAATATCGGCAAGTGCATCGCCATCGTTCTCGACGGCTACGTCTATTCGGCTCCCCGCGTCAACTCGAAGATCGACAAGGGACAGTCGCAGATCACCGGCGATTTCACCATCCAGGAGGCCAAGGACCTGGCCAACGTGCTCAATTCGGGTAAGGTTCCCGCTCCGGCCAAGATCATCCAGGATACGGTCGTAGGTCCTTCGCTGGGCCAGGAGTCGATCAACGCCGGTATGATCTCGTTCGTGATCGCCTTCATCCTCGTGCTGCTCTACATGGGTCTGTTCTACAAGACGGCGGGCTGGATGTCCGACGTTGCGCTGCTCACGAACGTCTTCCTGCTGATGGGCGTCTTGGTGTCGTTCGGCGCCGTGCTGACCCTTCCGGGTATCGCGGGTATCGTGCTGACGATGGGTATGGCCGTCGATGCGAACGTGATCATCTACGAACGTATCAAGGAGGAGCTTCGCGGCGGCAAGGGTCTTTCGCTGGCCATCAAGGACGGTTTCTCGAAGGCCTATTCGGCCATCATCGACGGTAACCTGACGACGATCATCACGGGTATCGTGCTGTTCATCTTCGGCAACGGTCCGGTTCAGGGCTTCGCCACGACGCTGATCATCGGTATCATCACCTCGTTCTTCTGCGCCATCTTCATCACGCGCCTGCTGATCGAGTGGATCGTCGGCAAATGGGGTCACATCACCTTCTCGCGCCGCTGGTCGGAGAACTTCCTCAATAACACGCGCGTCGACTTCATCGCCAAGCGCAAACTGGCTTACGGCATCGCCGTTGCCCTGATGGTTCTGTCGTGCGTTTCGTTCTTCGCCCGCGGTCTGAACCTCGGCGCCGAGTTCACGGGCGGCCGCGCTTACGTGATCCGTTTCGACAAGCCCGTTTCGGCCGAAGAGGTTCGTCAGAATGTGGAGAAGGCTTTCTCGCAGTTCGCCGATGCCGACGCTTCGTCGATCAGTTCCGAGGTGAAGCAGTACGGCAAGGAGAACCAGATGCGCATCGTGACCCAGTATCGCTACGACGACACGTCGGACGAGGCTACTTCGGAGGTCGAGCAGATCATCTACGACGCTCTGAAACCGCTCTACTCGTATGACATCACCTTCGAGCAGTTCCGCAATACGCAGACCGACGCCAACGGTATCCTGACGGCCGACAAGATCGGCCCCTCGATCGCCAAGGACATGACGTGGAACGCCATCTATTCGGTGCTCTTCTCGCTCATCGCCATCGGTCTCTACATTACGTTCCGCTTCAAGCGCTGGCAGTGGGCTTCGGGCGCCACGGCGGCCCTGGCCTTCAACGCCCTGCTGATCATCGGCATCTTCTCGATGTTCTACGGTCTGCTGCCCTTCAACCTCGAGGTCAACCAGGCGTTCATCGCCGCGATCCTTACGATCATCGGCTATGCCATCAACGACACGGTGGTCGTCTTCGACCGAATCCGCGAGTACCTGGGTCTCTACCCGAAGCGAAACCTGAAGGAGACCGTGAACAACGCCATCAACTCGACGCTGTCGCGTACGATCAACACCTCGGGCACGACGCTCGTGACGCTGCTGGCCATCTTCTTCTTCGGCGGCGAGACGATCCGCGGCTTCATCTTCGCGCTGATCATCGGCGTGGTCGTAGGTACGGCCGCCACGATCTTCCTCGCGACGCCGATCGCTTACGATCTGATGACGAAGCGCGCCAAGACCGACGTGGAGAAGTAATGGATAGACTCCCGATCCGACAAAAACGGACCGCACCGAGAGGTGCGGTCCGTTTTTTCAAATAAATTTGGCATTGCGGCCGGCTTGCACTATCTTTGCGGGCAAGCAGACGCCCGCTTGGGCAGGCTGCGGCTCGGCAATGTGCAAAATAAATTTGATATTGCCCCGCCTTGCACTATCTTTGTCATACGGATATTATAGGTTCCCATGATGGAAAATTGGTTGAAATGGATGCACCGCTACGTGTCGCCGGTTTTTCTGGCGCTGCTCGTCGCGTCGTTCATCCTTTGGTATATCGCGAAATTGAGCTATACGTACACCACCGAGCAGACCGTGAGGGTGAGTGTCGACGGACAGCCTTTCGAGGTTACCTGCGTGGTCGAGGGCGTCGGTACGAACCTTTTCGGCTACCGGGTCTACATGAACAAGACGCTGCGCATTCCGCTTGCGGAACTCAAGACGAAGCGTTCGTATGAGGAGGGGCACGAGGGTAAACTCATCATCGACCCCCAGTCGCTGCAAAACGCCCTTGCGCCGCGGTTCAGCGACATCAAGATCATTTCCATCGGGGACATTCCCGAAATCGACGTTCCCCGTAACCCATGATGAAGGTCGGAATCACAGGCGGCATCGGCAGCGGCAAAAGCACCGTTTGCCGTCTTTTCGCGCGTTTGGGCGTCGCGGTCTATGACTCCGATGCCGGGGCCAAACGGCTGATGACGGAGGATGCGGAGCTGCGCCGGCGCATCACGGACCGTTTCGGGGCCGAAGCCTATGCGGACGGGACCTTGAACCGTACCTACCTTGCCGGGCGGGTCTTCTCCGAGGCGCAGGCCCTCGCCGACCTGAACGCCATCGTCCACCCGGCCGTCCGGGCCGATTTCGCGGCGTGGGCCGAACAGCAGGAGGGCGACTACGTGATCCTCGAAAGCGCCCTTCTTTTCGATGCGGGGTTCGATGCCTGCGTCGACCGCACGGTTGCCGTCCTCGCCCCCGAGGCGCTGCGCATCGAACGCACCTGCCGCCGCGACGGGCGCACACCCGGGGAGGTCCGCCTCCGCATCGCCGCCCAGACGGACGACGATACGTTGAGCGCGAAGGCCGACTACACCCTTGTCAACATCCTCGAATCCGACCTTGAACCCGCTGTCGCGGAGTTGCACCGAATTTTCAGCCATGAAGCCCATGAACATTGATTTTTCCTCGCCGCAGGTGATGGCGATTCTTAACGTCACCCCCGATTCTTTCTATGCCGGCAGCCGCACTCCGGAGGCCGAATCCGTCGAGCGCCGCGTCCGCGAAGCCGTGTCCGAAGGGGCGCAGCTGATCGACGTCGGGGGCTACTCCTCGCGTCCCGGGGCCGACGAAGTCCCCGCCGACGAGGAGTGGCGTCGCGTCCGGCTGGGTGTCGGGACCGTGCGTCGGCTGGCGCCCGGCATGACCGTCTCGGTCGACACGTTCCGCAGCGAAGTCGCGGCGAAGGCTGTCGAAACGTTCGGGCCGCTCGTCGTCAACGACATTTCGGCCGGGGAACTCGACCCTGCGATGCTCTCCGTCGTTGCGGACTGCGGCGTACCCTACATCGCCATGCACATGAAGGGCGATCCGAAAACCATGCAGTCGCAGACCGACTACCGGCGCGACATCGTCACCGAGGTCGTCGGCTATTTCCGCCGCCGCACCGACGAGATGCTCGCCGCGGGCATCCGGCGTGAAAACATCATCCTCGACCCCGGCTTCGGCTTCGCCAAGACCACGGAGCAGAACTACGAATTGCTCGCGGGTCTGCACCGCCTCTGCGCGCTGGGTTACCCGGTGCTGGCGGGGCTTTCGCGCAAGTCGATGATCTATAAGGTCCTCGACGCCACTCCCGCCGAATCGCTCGCCGGAACCGTTGCCCTGGGCTGGGAGTGCCTGCGCCAGGGTGCGGCGATACTCCGCGTCCACGACGTGCGGGAAGCTGTGGACACGGTCAAACTGTTCAATATGTTCCGCCAATGATACGGGCTACCGACATACACAAGAGTTTCGGCACGCTGGAGGTGCTGAAAGGCGTTTCGCTCGACGTGGCGCAGGGCGAGGTGGTCTCCATCGTGGGGGCCAGCGGCGCTGGCAAGACCACGCTTTTGCAGATCATCGGCACGCTGTCGCGTCCCGACGGCGGGCGCGTGGAGATCGACGGCCGCGATGTCTCGGCCTTGGGCGATCGGGCCTTGTCGCAGTTCCGCAACGAGCGCATCGGCTTCGTGTTCCAGTTCCACCACCTGCTTGCGGAGTTCACGGCTTTCGAGAACGTCTGCATTCCGGGGCTGATCGGCCGGCGTCCGCACGCCGATGTCGAACGCCGTGCCGCCGAACTGCTCGACATGATGGGCCTCGCGGCGCGGCGCGACCACAAGCCCGGACAGCTTTCGGGCGGCGAGCAGCAGCGCGTGGCCATCGCCCGTGCGCTGGTCAATTCGCCCGCCGTGTTGCTGGCCGACGAACCCTCGGGCAACCTCGATTCGCACAACCGCGACGAGATCCATCGCCTGTTCTTCGACCTGCGCGAACGGCTCGGCCAGACCGTCGTGATCGTCACCCACGACGAAAACCTCGCCGCAATGGCCGACCGGAAGATCACCATGTCCGACGGTCTGATCCTCGGCTGCGAAACGGTCCGGTAACATGAAAAAACTGCTTTGGCTGCTTCTTCCGGCTCTTGCCGCCTACGGTGCGTGGGACCTCGTGCGCGAGGTGCGCGGGGCGTGGACCTCGGACTACTCCCGGACCTATTCGCGCGCCGTGGGGCAGACGATGTCCCGGGCGTTCGATTCGCTGAACCTTTCCGGACGGGGCGTCCGCATCGGGGTGCTGGACGCGGGTTTCGGGGGCTTCCGCACCGACCGCTGGACGCGGGGGCTGCACGTCGCCGCCTGGCGCGATTTCACGGGCGGCGACGAGACGGCATTCTTCGACGACGCCACAGACCACGGCACAAGGGTCTGCACCAACCTCGGAGGCCGTTCGGGCGATACGATCCGCGGGCTGGCATGGGGTGCGGAGTATTATCTTGCGAAAACCGACCGTGCCGAAGTGGAGCCTCGCGCCGAGGAGCGGCAGCTGATCCGCGGCATCGAGTGGCTCCTGGCGCATGACGTCGACGTGATCTCCTCGTCGTTGGGCTATACGACGTTCGACGATTTCAGCGGCTATACGCCCGCGATGCTCGACGGCTGCACCTCGACGCTCTCGCGCTACCTCGACAGCCTGCTCACGGCGCGCCCCGGACTCGTTTTCGTGCAGAGCGCCGGCAACGAGGGCGACAAGGCGTGGCGCAATGTCTCCTTTCCGGCCGATGTCCGGCAGGTCATCACGGTCGGTTCGTGCGATTCCGACGGTGTTTCCCGCTCCCGCTCCAGTGGTGTCGGACGCGAAGATGTCGGCTATGTGAAGCCCGATTTCGTCGCCGGAGCCTCGCCGTTGGGAACTTCGTTTTCGACGCCGGTTATCGCGGGGCTTTGCGCCTGCCTGCTCGAATACCGTCCTATGGAACGCGGCGAACTCATCGGACTGCTGCACGCTTCCGGCACGCGGGCCGCAGCTCCCGGCTGCGAACTGGGTTACGGCATCCCGCAAACCGATGTCTTGCTCCGAATGCTCCGCACGCCATGACGAACACCGATCTGAAGGAGCTGCTCGACGCGCTCCACGACAAATACAACAGCCCCGACTTCATCGCCGACGATCCGATTTCGGTACCGCACCGCTATACGGACCGCGCCGACCGCGAGATCGCGGGATTTTTCTCCGCGACCATCGCCTGGGGCAACCGTAAGGCTATTGTCCGCAGTGGCCACCGCATGATGCACTTCATGGACGACGCTCCGGCGGATTTCGTGCGCAACGCCTCGCAGCGCGAACTGGCGCTGCTTTCGTCCTACGTCCACCGCACGTTCAACGGCGGGGACCTGCGCGATTTCGTGCTGGCCCTGCGGCGTATGGAGGAGCGCCATGGCGGCATCGGGAATTTCTTCGAGACGCGCTATGAGGCCGCGCAGAGCATGCCCGCCGTGCTGGCCGACTTCCGGCGCGAGTTTTTCGCCGGGGAGCACGCTCCGCGCTGCGAGAAGCATGTTTCGTCCGTCGAGCGCGGCGCGGCCTGCAAGCGGCTGTGCATGTATCTGCGGTGGATGGTGCGCCGCGACGACCGGGGTGTCGATTTCGGTCTGTGGCGGCGTATCCCGATGTCGGCCCTCTACCTGCCGCTGGACGTCCATGTCGGCGAGACGGCGCGTGCGCTGGGACTGCTTGGCCGCCGCCAGAACGACTGGCGGGCCGTCGAGGAGTTGACGGACGCCCTGCGCGCATTCGATGCGGAGGATCCTGCGCGGTACGATTTCTCGCTGTTCGGCGCAGGCATGGACGGCTATTTGAATGAACAATGAATAATACTCATAAATCCCGCTTCTTAAGCGGGTTTCGGTTTAAACAATTCACGGTCCGTCAGGACCGCTGCCCGATGAAGGTCGGGACCGACGGCGTTCTGCTGGGTGCATGGGCCGCGGTGCGGCCGCAGGACCGGCGGATGCTCGACATCGGCACGGGCACGGGGCTGATCGCCCTGATGCTGGCCCAGCGCGCCCTGGAGGCGCATGTCACGGGCGTCGACATCGACGATGTCGGGCAGGCCCGCGAGAACGCCGCCGCTTCGCCCTGGAGCGGCAGGGTGGCGTTCGCTCAATGCCCCGTGCAGGAGTTCGAGACCCCGGAGCCGTTCGATCTGATCGTCTCCAACCCGCCGTTTTTCGTCGACTCGCTCACCTGCCCCGACGGGGGACGCACCGCGGCCCGCCATGCCGTGCACCTGCCGTTCGGCGACCTGCGCGACGCCGTCCTCCGCCTGCTGGCTCCCGGAGGCCGGTTTGCCGTCATCCTTCCCACGGCCGAAGCGGAGCGTTTCCTCGCGGTCTGTGCCGGGCGACTGGCCCTCGTGCGCCGCACCGACGTGCGCACCACGCCCCGCCGCCCGGCCAAACGGGCGCTGATGGAGTTCGTCCGCGCCGACCGCCCCGCCGCCCCTCCTGCCGATTGTTCCGCCGACCGCCCCGCCGACCCTCCCGCCGATTGTTCCGCCGCCGTGCCCGAGGTCTCGGAACTGGTCGTCGGCACGGGAGAGCACGAATGCTACATGCCCGAATACCGCGCCCTGACCCGTGATTTTTACCTGAAATTTTGACGGCACGCGAAAATAAGCTACATTTGTGAAACCGCAATAAAATTTTCGGACCATGAAATTCAGACTTTTGGCATTTGCCCTGCTGCTTTCGGGCGGCGTCTCGGCCCAGAACCCATACATCTCCCTTCAGGGCGCGAACGAAACCGCCGGCGGCCTTACCGTCGCCCAGCCGCGCACGATCCTTGCCGTCGACGTCACCGTCGAACACGACGTCATCTTGAGCGGACCCTATGCGCGTTATGCGCAGAAATACCTCGGGGTGCGCGCTCCGCTCACCGACAAGACCGTGTGGAGCGTCACCGGGGCGCAGATCGCCCTGCTCGACGGCGACACCTACCTCAATGCCGCGGCTCCGGCTCCGGCCTCGACCCGCGTGCTGTCGCACACCGCCTCCGAAAACGAGTTCGCGCGCTTGCAGCCGGACAAGACTGACATGACGACGCCCGCGCTGGAGGACGCCGCGCGCACCGCCGCCGCGCAAATCTTCTCGCTGCGCCGCCACCGCATCGAGCTGGTCACGGGCGAAGCGGGCGAGAACGTCTTCGGCGAGGGCCTGAAGGCCGCGCTGGAGGAGATCGACCGTCTGGAGCAGAGCTACCTGGAGCTGTTCCTCGGCAAGCAGATCGTTTCGACCCGGACGCAGCGCTACCTGGTCTATCCCTCCGCCGACCGGAAACAGTATGTCTTCTGCCGCTTCAGCCCGGCGGCCGGACTGCTTCCCGACACGGACCTTTCGGGCGACATCGTGCTGTTGCAGATCGAACCTTCGGGCGTCGCGAAGAGCGACCTCGAGGCCGGTCCGAAGGAGACGCAGGTCGTGGCGTGCCGCGTGGCCGATCCCTCGACCTGCATCGTCGTCTCGGGAGGCCGCGAGTATGCCCGCGCCGTGCTTCCTGTTTTCGAATTCGGCCGTACGATCAACGTCGCCCTGCCGCGCCGCAAATAACCTTCCGATGGATTTCACCTCCCGCATGGCGGCGCTGCTCGGGGCATTCCGCCGCGAGCGCAACGGCGCCGTTGCCGATTCGATGCGCTTCTACGGCGCACCCTGCGGCCTGAACTACGGCGTGAGCCTGCCGACGCTCCGCACGCTGGCGCGTGCCGAGGCTGCCGATCACGATTTCGCCAAATACCTCTGGCGGCAGGATGTCCGCTGCCTGCGCCTTGCCGCGCTGCACATCGCCGATCCGGCGCGCCTTACGCCCGGGGAGTTCGCCTTCTGGGGCGACGGGCTTCTCAATTCCGAAATCGCCGCGGAGGCCGCCTTCGCGCTGTTGAGCCGCATCGGGGCGTTCCCCGAACTGTTCGCGGCGTGGATTGCGCCCGATGCCGGGTGGCTGCGGCAGTATGCGGCCCTGATGGCCGCGGCCCGCGTTCCGCATCCTTCTCCGGCGTGGGCCGTTCCGGCTGTGGCCGTCGTGCACGGGGCCGCTGCGGCCAGCATCCCGGAAGCGCACCTGCTGGCTCATGGTGCCGTGGCGCTGTTCACGGCCCTCGGGACGCGAAACGAAGAGAACCGGCAGGCGGTTCTCCGCGCGGCCGGCTCTCTGGGTCAGCTCCCTGCCGAAGACTGCGTCCACGAGGAGCTGGCCTGGCGACTGGAGGTTTAGGGCTGCATCACCTGTTCGCGCTTTTCGAGTTCGTTCAGCACGTTGATCAGGTGTTCGTACCCCACGCGGCCGCTCTCGCGCCACAATACCTCTCCGCGGCAGAAAAACATCAGCGTCGGGACCGACATGATGTTGTAGCGCCGTATGATTTCACGCATCGAGGGGTCGTCGATGTCCGCTTTGTAGACGTCGACGCGGCCGTTCATCCGCTCCCGAAACTTGTCTATGGCCGGCATCATCATCCGGCACGGCCCGCACCAGGTGGCGAAGAAGTCTACGAACGTCAGCGCGTCCCGCCAAATGATCTTGTCAAAGTCCGTCATGGTCATATCTTCCGATCAGTTTATTTCCACCCACGATATTCCCGCATAGTTCTTCTCCGCAAGTTCCTTTTCGACGTAGCTGATCGTGCGCCGCAGGCCTTCGACGAGCGGCGTGCGGGGCGCCCAGGCCAGTTCGCGCCGTGTCGCCGAGATGTCGGGCGTGCGGCGGCGTATGTCGTCGATACGCGCTTCGGCGTGGACGATGTGCGAGCTGCTGCCCGTCAGGGCGATGATCTTCTCGGCCAGCGAGCGGATCGTCACCTCGTGACTGCTGCCGAAATTGGCCGTGCGCGTCGTCTCGGCCGGCGGGGCCTCCATCAGCCGCACCAGTCCGTCGACCACGTCTTCCACCCAGCAGAAGGTCCGCAGCTGCTCGCCGCTGCCGTTGATCGGAATGTCGCGGTTCTGCAACGCCGCCACGATCATCTTCATCACCACGCGCTGGTCCATCAGGTCGGCGCCGCTGCCGTAGGTGTTGAAGATGCGCGCGATGCGTGCGTCGACCCCGAATTCATACTGGTAGGCGCGGTGCAGGGCCTCCCCGGCCCGTTTGCCTTCGGCGAGGGTGCGGTGTGTCGGACAATCGTCCGCCGCCTCGACCGAGGTGTCGCGGTATCCCGTGCCGTAGATGTCTCCGGTGGATGCGTAGAGGATGCGTGCGTGCTCCGAACGGGCCGTGTCGAGGGCGTTTATCGACCCCAGTATGCTGACCTTGAGCGACTCGACGGGCAGCGCCTTGTTGTAGCGCACGCGCGAGGGCGCCGCGAGGTTGTAAATCTCGTCGCAGCGGATGCCGAATGCGTTGACGATGTTGTGGCGGACGTACCGGAATTCCGGGTGCGGCGGCATGTCGCGCAGCAGCGGCGAATCGGCGGTGTCGCGTATGTCCACGCAGAAGACTTCGTGCCCGTCGTTCAACAGACGCAGGCACAGGTGGGAGCCGATGAATCCCACGCCGCCCAGTACGACTATTCTCTTTTGCATTTTCTTCCCTTTTACTGGGGAAAAAGCAAAATCCATTCCATACCGGCGGCAATCCGGCCGGAAGCCCATGCGAGGTCGGAAGATTCGCTCTCCGGAACTTCTGTCGCGTTTTCAGGCGGCAGCTCGCGGTGGTCCGCTCGAAGGGCTGTTACGAGCGGCTCCGCAGGGCGGAGCTGCGGCCTGCCGATTCACCCGAGGCGAATCGAAAATCTTCCGGCCGCGACTGCCAGAAGCCGCTCCTTTCCTTATCTGTTGTTTTTGATGTCGGCCTATTCTGTGAAAAGCGCCTTCGGGAGCTGGTCGACGCTGTTTATCGGGACTACCTCGATGCCTTTGGGACGCTTGCCGCCTTTGGCCAGATAGCCCGACACGATGATGCGCCTGAATCCGAGCCTTGCGGCCTCGCTGATGCGCTGTTCGGTGCGGGGCGCGGGGCGCACTTCGCCCGACAGGCCTATTTCGCCGGCGCAGCAGACCCCCTCGGCCACGGGACGGTCGTAGTAGGACGAGATCACCGCCGCCACGACCGCGAGGTCCAGCCCCGGGTCCGCGACCTTGAATCCGCCCGCGAAATTCAGGAAAACGTCTTTCTGGAACATCTTCATCCCCACGCGCTTCTCCAGCACGGCCAGCAGCATGTTCATGCGCCGTGCGTCGTATCCGGTCGTCGAACGCTGGGGCGTGCCGTACGCCGCACCGCTCACCAGCGCCTGCACCTCGATCAGGTAGGGCCTCACGCCGTCGGCCGACGCCCCCACGGCGATGCCGCTCAACGGCTCCTCATAGTGCGTCAGCAGGATTTCCGACGGATTGTCAACCCCCCGCAGTCCGGCGTCGAGCATCTCGAAGACCCCGATTTCGAACGTCGCTCCGAACCGGTTCTTGATGCCCCGCAGGATGCGGTAGATGTTGTTGCTGTCGCCCTCGAACTGCAACACCACGTCGACGATGTGTTCGAGTATCTTGGGACCGGCTATCGAGCCGTCCTTGGTGATGTGGCCGATGATGAAGATCGACGTTCCGGTCGATTTGGCGTATTTGAGAAGCGTCGCCGCGCATTCGCGGATCTGCGACACGCTTCCCGCCGACGAGTCCAGGAGGTCGGTGTAAATCGTCTGTATCGAGTCGATCACCACCAGGTCGGGACGGTGCTCGGCGATTTGCGCCACGATGTTTTCCAGCAGCGTTTCGGGATAGATCAGGCACTCGTCGTTGCCGATGCCGATGCGCGCGGCGCGCATCTTGATCTGCTCGGCCGACTCCTCGCCCGAGACGTAGAGGGTTTTCAGTCCGTTCGCCGCCAGCGCGATTTGCAGCGAGAGGGTCGATTTGCCGATTCCCGGCTCGCCGCCCACGAGGACCAGCGACCCCGGGACCATCCCGCCGCCCAACACGCGGTTTACCTCGGCGTTTCCCAGATCGAGGCGGACGTGCTCGCTTTCGCGGATGTCCCTCACGCGCTGGGGCTTCGCCGCGGGCAGGGGACCCGCCGCGACCGCCGGGACCGAACCACTCTCGCGGGCGATGATCTCCTCGGCGAACGTGTTCCATTCGCCGCACGAGGGACAGCGTCCCAGCCATTTCGGGGCTTCGAACCCGCAGTTTTTGCAGAAAAATGCCTTTTTGACCTTTGCCATACGTCCTCCTATTTTGCGTTTGCCGAGGTGTACTCCCGGCGCACGGCCTTCGTGATTCCGGCCTCGGGGTAGAGAGCTTGGTACTCTTCGGTCAGGTCGACCGTCAGGAGGGTCTTGCTCGTGCCGTCCTCGGCCTTGTAGGCCGAGACGGCGCAGGTGTACTTCATCGCCGGTTCCGGACAGTAGACGAGGATGTCGGTTGCGCCCGGGTCCTTGAAGAAGACGCCCCGCACCCGGTCCGCCTCCGCCGTCTGTCTGATCCGGAGGCGCCCGCCGTTGTATTTGGTGAATTCCAGCACGTAGCTTCCGCCCGCCTTCACGGGAGCCGCCGCTTCGATCTCCTCTCTGATCCGTTCGACCACGGGGTCCGTTTCGTTTTCCCCTGCCTTCGTCTCCGGTTCCGTGGGATCGGTGGGGTTCGTGGGGTCTGTTGGGTCTGTTGGGTCTGTTGGGTCTGTTGGGTCTGTTGGATCGGTGGGATCAGTGGGGTCGGTGGGATCGGTTGGGCCCGGTTCGGGGTCCGGAAGGGTGATTTCGGCCTCGACGCGCACGACGGGATAAACCGCCGTGTAAAATGCGTCGGAATCGTCTCCGCAGGCGGCTGCCAGCAACAGCAGGCAGGTCGTGCCGTATTTCAGTTGTTTCATCATAATCCGGAATCTTCGTCGATCAGTATTACCAACACCCGTTTGTCGGGCCAGCATCGCAGCATTTCCATCCGGGTGTTGCAGATGCGGTCCTGCGAGTTGCAGTCCGCGCAGACGCCCGTTTTGGCGCAGGGGGTGCGGAATCCGGGGTGTCGCGCTACGTTCTGCGGGGCGGCGATCCGGCGGATGCGCTCCTCGGCCTCGTCGCGGTCGGCCACGATCTTGTTGCGTCCCGCCACGATGATCACCTTTCGGGGACCGAATGCCACCGGTGCGATGCGGTTGCCCACCTTGTCCAGCCAGTGCAGTGTTCCCTGCTCCGTCACGGCGTTCACGCCCGTGATGAAAAGGTCCGACAACAGCGCGCGGCGGCGGATTTCCAGCCGCTCCTCGTAGGGCTTCGAGGCGTCGAACCCGTCGAGCAGCGTCAGCCGCCCGTTGCTCCGCAGCCACTCGACGATGCCCGTTCCGCGCATCGTCATGGAGTCGCCGAACGACACGAGTTGCGGGTTTTCGGCCTCCACGACGGCCTTCATCAGGGCGAAGGCCGCTTCGGCGTCCTTCATCACCTCGGCCTCGAAACGGTGTCTCCGCAGCGCCGCGGCGCAGGCTTCCGTTTTTTCCGCAGTTCGGTTTGTCATCGGCTCCGCATTTATTTGATAAAGAACCGGTAAATGTCGTTGCCGTTGGCGTAGAGCAGCAGGAACAGAATGATGATCAGTCCGACATACTGCGCCGCTTCGAGCACCTTGTCGCTCACCTTGCGGCCCGAGATCATCTCCCAGAAAGTGAAGATCGCGTGCCCGCCGTCGAGTCCCGGGATCGGCAGAATGTTCATCACCGCGAGGATGATCGACAGGAAGGCGGTCTTCATCCAGAAGTCCTGCCAGTCCCACGTGGAGGGGAAGATGCTGCCGATGGAGATGAATCCGCCCAGCTCCTCGTACATCTTGGTTTTGGGCTGCACGATCATCTTCAGCTGGTCCCAGTAGGAGGAGATCACCTTGCCCGTCCTTTGAATACCGGCCGGAATCGCCTCCAGGAACGTATATTTCTGCGTGCGCAGCGCGAGGCCCTTGCGGATGACTCCGAGCGTGCCGTTCTCCGAGACGGGCGCTTTGAATTCAAAGAGCATGTCCCCTTCCCGCAGGACTGTCAGCAGCACCGAATCTCCGGCGTGCGCCTTCAGGTATTGGCCGTAGCCCGCAAAGTCGAGACCCGAAACGTTGTCGATGGCTACGATCTCGTCTCCCTTCCGCAACTGTGCGACGGTCGGGTTTACGACGCTGTCGATCAGAAAGGGGATGCGGGGCAGGAGGAAATTTTCGTATCCCTTCTGCTGGCGCATCGAGATCAGCTCGTCGAGCGGGAGGATCAGTTCCACCTGCCGTCCGTTGCGTTCGACCACGACGCTGCGGTCGCTTTCGGTGATGATCAGCGAGTTTACGACCTTGTTGATGTCGTCCGCCTCTTCGCCGTCGATGCTCACCAGCCGGTCTCCGTCGTGGAATCCGAGTTTGTGCCCGGCCTCGTTGAAGTTGTAGCCCCACTTGGCGTCGGCGTTCGAGAAATAGGTGTCGCCCCACGTGTAGCAGATGCCGATGTAGATGGCCACGGCCAGCACGACGTTCATCACCACGCCGGCGATCATCACCAGAAAACGCTGCCAGGCGGGTTTGGCGCGGAACTCGTCCTGTTTGACGGGCTGTTTCATCTGTTCCGTGTCCATCGACTCGTCGATCATGCCGGCGATCTTGACATATCCGCCCAGCGGCAGCCATCCCAGACCGTACTCGGTGTTTCCGCGTTTGAATTTGAACAGCGAGAACCACGGGTCGAAGAAGATGTAGAATTTCTCGACGCGGATTTTGAACACCCGCGCCATGATGAAGTGACCCATCTCGTGAATGCCTATCAGGATGGTGAAACAGAGGAAGAACTGAATGATTTTTACAAGAATGTCCACAAGCTTTAATTTTTAATTTTTTAATTGTAGGAACTCCGCCGCCAGCGCGCGGGCTTCGGCGTTCGCCTCGGCGTAATCGGCCAGGGTGGGCGAGGGGACGAATGCGGCGTGCTCCAGCGCGTAGCGGATGGCGCGCACGATGTCGAGCCATGCGCATTTGCGGGCGAGGAACGCCGCCACGGCCACCTCGTTGGCGCCGTTCATCGTGCAGGCCGCCGTGCCGCCGCGCCGCAGACAGTCGTAGGCGATGTCGAGCGCCGGGTATTTCGCGCGGTCCACTTCGGCGAAGGTCAGCTGCGGATGGTTCAGGAAGTTGAACCGCTCGCCGGGACGGTTCGCCCGGTCGGGGTACAGCAGCGCGAAGCTGATCGGCAGGCGCATGTCGGGCGTTCCGAGCTGGGCCTTGATCGCGCCGTCCTCGAATTCGACCATCGAATGGATGATCGACTGCGGGTGGAGCAACACCGAAATCCGTTCCGCCGGGGTTCCGAACAGCCAGTGGGCCTCGATCACCTCGAAACCCTTGTTCACGAGCGTCGACGAGTCGATCGTGATCTTCGCGCCCATGTCCCACTGGGGGTGGCGCAGGGCCTGCTCCACCGTGACGTTCGCCAGCTCTTCGGCCCGGAAGTCGCGGAATGCGCCGCCGCTGCACGTGACGATCAGCCTTCTGACCGGGGCGCGCTCGCCCACGAGACACTGGAAGATGGCCGAATGTTCCGAGTCGATCGGAATCACCGGGGCTTTCCGCTTCCGGGCCAGCGGCATCACGCAGGCGCCGCCCACCACGAGCGACTCCTTGTTGGCCAGCGCGAGCTTCTTGCCTGCCTCGATGGCCGCCACCGTGGGAGCGAGTCCGGCGTAGCCCACCAGGGCGTTCACCACCACGTCCGTGCCGCCTCCGGCCGCGACCTGCGCCACGGCCTCCTCTCCGGCATATACTTTGGTGTCGGTTCCCGCGAGTGCGTCGCGCAGCTGCGCGTAGTGCTGTTTGTCGGCGATCACCGCCGCGTCGGCGTCGAATTCCCGGGCCTGCCGGGCCAGTCGTTCCCAGTTGCGGTTGGCCGTGAGGACGCGGACCTCGAAGCGGCCGGGGTTTTCGCGGGCGATGTCGAGCGTCTGCACGCCGATCGAGCCGGTCGAACCCAGTATTGCGAGTCTTTGTTTCATGCGTTTGTCAGAAGACGATGTACCCCTCGGGGTCCACGGGTTTGCCGTTGTTCCAGAGTTCGAATTCGAAGAGCCGGACCTCTCCGTCCTGCACTTCGGCGTTGTAGCCGATCAGTTCGCCCGAACGGATGGTCTGGCCGGTCGTTACGAGCGACTGCGAGAGGTTCTTGTAGACCGAGATCAGGTTCCCGGCGTGTTGCAGGACCACGATGTAACCCGTCTCCGGGGTCCAGAGGCTCTGAACCACCGTGCCGTTGTCGATGGCCGTGATGCGGTCGGCGGCGGTCGCGGCGATCTTCACGCCGAAATTTCCCTGCCGGATGTCGAATTTTCCGGTTATGATTCCCTCGACGGGCGTCGCCAGCTCGATGGCCTCGCGCACCTTGCGCCGCGAGCCGCCCTGTCCGGCGATGGCGTATTCGCCGTCGCCCTCCATCTGGGCCCGCAGGAGCGAGTCTTCGTGCGAGGGCATCACCAGCACCTTGCTGATGCGCGACGAGTCCGACGAGGCGAGCACGCGCGCCACGGGCGTGCGTCCCTCCATGATCAGGGCTATGTTCTCGTTGTAGGTCAGCATGTCGTTCATCATGCGCTCCATCGAGTCGAGCCGGATGATGTTCTGCACGAGGCTTTCGCGCGAACGGTCGGCCTCGGTGCGGTATCCGGGCAGGAATTCCAGGATGGGGGAGTACGCCACCAGCGACAGCGTGAGGATGAAGAGCATCAGCATGAACGCCACCAGTCCCGCGAGGATACTCGCCGGCGAGAGGTGCATGTGCCACTCTTCGGTGTTGTCCGTGGCGTTGAGCATGTTGAACCGGCGTTTGCGGAACAGGCCGCGCCACCATGCCCGTATGGTTTTCAGAAATTTCATCTCTCCGGGTACGATTTCTCTTTGTTAACCCTACAAAGATAGGCAAATTTGCATAAATCCTTTGCGGGGCGCGCTTAATTTTTTACCTTTGTGGATGTTTTGAACCAATGTCATAAACAGATAAAATAACATGGTAAAACCCACATTACTGGTACTCGCCGCGGGCATGGGCTCCCGCTACGGGTCGCTCAAACAGATGGACGGTGTCGGTCCCAACAACGAGGCCATCATCGACTATTCGGTCTACGACGCCATCCGCGCCGGTTTCGGCAAGGTCGTCTTCGTCATCCGCCACTCCTTCGAGAAGGAGTTCCGCGAGGTCTTCTCGGCCGACCGTTTCGGCGGACGCATCGCCGTGGATTTCGTTTTCCAGGAACTCGACTACCTGCCCGAAGGTCTTGCCGTTCCCGAAGGCCGTGTCAAGCCGTGGGGTACGAACCACGCCGTGATGATGGCAGCCGATGCGGTTCACGAACCCTTCGCCGTGATCAACGCCGACGATTTCTACGGCGCCGAGGCCTATAAGACCATCGGGGACTACCTGGCGCAGCTCGGCGAGAGCCGCAACAGCTACTGCATGGTCGCTTACGACCTGAACAAGACGCTTTCGGAGAACGGTACGGTCTCGCGCGGCGTCTGCGGCGTCGATCCGAAAGGCGACCTCACGTCGATGGTCGAGCGGACGCAGATCGAGCGGATGCCCGACGGCCGGATCGTCTTCCACGACAACGGCGCCGACGAGCCTCTCTCCGAGGACACTCCCGTTTCGATGAACCTCTTCGGCTTCACGCCCGACTTCTTCACCTACTCGAAGGAGTACTTCAAAGTCTGGTTCGAGGCCAACAAGGACAATATCAAGTCGGAGTTCTACATCCCGACGATGGTCAACAAGCTGATCGGCGACGGCACGGCTACGCTCCGCGTGCTGCGTTCGGCCGCCCAGTGGCACGGCGTCACCTACAAGGAGGACAAACCCGCGCTGATGGCCGCCATCGAGAAGATGATTGCCGAGGGTAAATATCCCCGGAATCTCTGGGCGTAGTTTTCGATTCTCACGGGCATCTTTCGCCCTGCCTTGTCCGGCCCGAACGGGAAATACTTCGGTATGTCCCGTCCGGGCCGAACTGCGTTATGGCAAAATCTGCTCCGCGATAATCAAAAACCTGCTTCTGCTTTAGATGCAGTCATTTCCGTAATTCTCCCGAACGGGACGAATGGGACGCACTTGAGTGCTACCCATCCGTCCCGTTCTTCACGATGCCCGGAACTTGCCAGCTCCTATTATCTCTGTCATTATAGGCCTACCTCTGCCTGTTTTTGCCACCGCCTGTATACTTCTGCCCGTCGCTCCAGCCGCTCCAGCCGCTCTGCCTGCTCTGCCTGCTCTGCCTGCTCTGCCGCTCCAGCCAGCCTGCCCGCCGCCTGCTCTGCCTGCTCTGCCTGCTGCCCGCCGCCTGCTCCAGCCTGCTCTGCCGCTCCAGCCAGCCTGCCTGCAAAAAAAGCGAGACTTTGAAAAGTCTCGCTTTTTTATTATCCGGTTTGGGCCTTCGTCAGCCCCCCCCCGACTTTCTGCGCGTCAGTCCAGAAAACCTTCCCGGACGAGCTGCTCGCGGATCTTGGCCCAATCGGCCACGGGATGTTTCTCTCCGTCGATGAACCGCAGCGGACATCCCAGATTGCAGTCGTCGATGTAAAGGTCTGCATGAATCTTCGGCGACGAGGTCCAGCGCTTCTGCGACGGGTTTTCGTTCACGGCGTAGAGCGGAATGCCCCGGACGCGGAACCATTCCACCGCGCGGTCCAGCAGTTTTCCGTGCCGCATCGAGTAGAGGATCAGTCGGCAACCGTTGTCCGTCAGCTCTTTCAGCACGGGCGCCGCTCCCGCATCCTCACCGATCTCCGGGTAGGCATGCGTTACGACCGTACCGTCGAAGTCGATGGCTATTGTTGCGTCGTGAATGGCCATCGTTACCGTTTTACTTTATGTGCCAGCGACCGGAAGAAGTGCTTGATGCGTTTGCGGTAGCTTACTTCCTTGTAATCGTCTCCGTAGCCATATCCGTATCCATAACCGTAGCCGTAGCCATACCCGTATCCATATCCGTGACGGCGGGCGCGGGTGCTGTTTAGAACGATGCACATGTTGTGGAGCTTCTTCTCGCGGTAGAGCCGCTCGATGTCGGGCAGCTGGCGCCGGTCGAGCACACCCTCGCGTACGATGTATATACAGAGGTCCGCAAGCCGGTCGGTGATAATTGCGTCGGCCACCGACATGGCGGGCGTACTGTCGAGGAAGACATAATCGTATCTGCCGCGCATTTCGGCGATGAGCTTGTCGAGTTTGTCCGAAAGGAGCATCTCCGCCGGGTTGGGCGGCTGCACTCCTGCGTAAATCACGTCGAGATTCTGGTGGAATCCGGAGTTCTGGATCATGCTCTCCACATCGGAGACCGTTCCTGCGAGATAGCTCGTGATGCCGGTTTTGCTGTTGCTGTGGCCCAGCTGGGACGACAGGGCATGGCGGCGCAGGTCGAGGTCGATCAGCAGCACGCGCTTGCCGGCCATGGCGAGGGTCATGGCCAGGTTCGTCGCCACGAAGGTCTTGCCTGCGTGCGGGTCCGACGAGGTGAAGAGAATGGTGCGGATGTCGGTTCCGGCCGAGACGCTCATAAACGTCATGTTCGAGCGCAGAATGCGGAAAGCCTCCGACAGGGCGTCGCGGCCCGTTTCGCGCACCACGATCCCGGCCTTGCCGCCGCCCTCGTGGTAGGGGATGTCGCCCAGGAACGGGGCGTTGACATTGTCCTCGATGTCCTTGCGACCGCGGATGGTCGTGTCGAGCATGCCGATCAGGTAGAGCAGGCCGAAGGGAATGGCCAGACCCACGATCAGGGCGATGCCCAGAATCATCATCGGTCGGGGCGATACGGGAGCGTTGCTGCCGTAGGCGTAGTCGATCGACCGCGAGTTGCTCTCTGCCACGGCGTAGTTGAGCTGGTTCTCCTCCTGCTTGTTCAGCAGGTAGAGGAACAGTTCTTCCTTGATCTTCTGCTGGCGCGTGATGCCCAGGATGATCTTCTCCTGCGAAGGCATGGTCGAGATGCGGATGTTGGCCTGCGTCTCCTCCTTGCGCATGGCGTCGCGCTGGATTTCGAGCGTCGAGATGTTGGAGTCGAGCGACGAGATGATCGAACGCCGCACGGCGGCCAGCAGGTTGTCGAGGTCCTGAATGACGGGGCTGCGCTCCGAACTGTTCTCCAGCAGTTTCTCGCGGCGCAGGATCGCCGAGTTGTAATCTTCGATTTGCTTGGCGATGGCCGTGTTGGTTCCCGCGGCCGCCATCGCCGGAATCAGTTCACCGACGTTTTTCGGGTCGTTCAGGTAGGTGCGAATGTACTCCGCCACGTTGATCTGGTTTTCGAGCGAAAGACCTTCCGTCTTGTAGCGCGAACTTTCCGACACGCTGCGCGCGGCCTCCGAGGTGATGTCCACCATCCGGTTGTCCTTCTTGATGTCCTCGATATTGCGGTCCACGTCGCCCAGCTCGCGTCCGATAACGTCCAGACGGGCCTTGATGAACTTGCCCGTGGCGACCGACACGCGGCGCTTGTCCTCGATGGCGTCTTCGTTGTAGGCCTCGATCAGCGTGTTGATCACGTCTTCGGCGCGCCGGGGGACGGTGTTGTTCATCGAGATGGTCACCACCGAAGCCTGCTTGTTGGCCACGTCGCTTTTCACGGCTGCGCGGTAGGCGTTAGTGGTCCGTCCCAGCGAACTCTTGGTCACGCGGATCGGAACCCCGATGTAGTCGGGGGCCATGTAGAGCGACTTCTGCACCACGACCTGACCCACGGGAGTCGGGATCGTGTCACCGTAAGCCGCCGTGATGACGCTGCGGCTCTCGTGCTTGGTGACGAACTGGTCTTTGAATTCGCTCAACCGGATTTTGTCGTCGTCGATCGGCGTGATCTCCATTGCGAGCGACTGGTTGTCGTTGTCGTTGATGAACTTCACGTCGATCGGGGCCTGGCCGTAGAGGTCGCGCCGGCGGAGCCCGTCGCTCACCGAATAGTTGACCGTCAGGTTGAGCTGCTTGACCACGTTGGTCATCAGACGCCGCGACTGGAGGATGAATACTTCGTTGTCGACGTTGCGGCGGTTCTGGAATCCCGCCAGATCGCTGAATGCCGTGAGATCCACGTCTCCGCCCTTGCGGCTGTCCTTGACCAGAATGGTCGCCGTGCGGCTGTAAATCTTCGGGGTGCTGGCCAGATAGTAGTAGGCCGCGCAGAGACAGCATACGGTCGAAAGCACGAACCAATACCAGTTGGCGATCACCATGCGGATGATGTCGTGCAGGGTGATCGTGTTCGTCAGTTCTTCGTTGTTGGTCTGTATCTGTGAATTGATCTGTTGTTCTGCCATGGAGCCTTGCTATTTGGTGAGGGTTACGATGAGTGTCGCCACCGAAATCGCCGTTCCCACCAGCGAAAGGTAGAAATTGCGGTTCTGGCTGATCTCGCCCGTCTGCGCCTTGTACTTGTTGGGTTTCACGTATACCACGTCGTTCTGCTGGAGGTAGAAAGCCGGGGAGTTGAAGATGTCGGTCGATGTGAGGTCGAGGTATTCGATCGTGCGCACGCCGTCCACCTCGCGCGTCACGGCCACCTCCGAACGCACGCCGTATACGGTCATGTCGCCGGCCATCGCCAGAGCGTCGAAAATCGAAACCTTGTCGCGCGTGACATCGTAGAATCCGGGGCGGGCCACTTCGCCGATGACCGAAATCTTCATGTCGGCGAACTGTACGTTGACCGTGGGGTCGTTGATATATCCGCCGTCGATGATCTTCTTGGCGATGGCCTGGGCCAGTTCGCTGCGGGTCTTGCCCTTGCATTCGATCTTGCCGATCACGGGCATTTCGAGCATGCCGTTCTCGTCGACGGTGCGCATCTGGAGCGCCTGCGAGTTTGCCGCGCTGGAGACGTTGGTTCCCGTGAGCGAATTGTAGGAGGTCGCCGAGTTGAACGGCACTGCCAGTTCGGGGTCCTTGCTGTTGACGACGATCGTCAGCCGGTCGAGCGGCTTGATGCGGATCTGTCCGTTTTCGGCGATTTGTTCGGGTGTGAAGGGCTGGGCGTCCTGCAGATACCATACGCGCTTCTGTGCGGAGCACGAAACGAGCAGTATGCCGAGGACCGCTGTCCCGATGAGAAGGCAGAGTTGCTTCATTTTTAATAAGGCGTTGATTGTAATTACGTGCGCAAAGATATAAATTAATTCTGAAAAACAGCCGCTTTTCGAAGGTGATATTTTACAAGTATGTAGGTAATGCGTTGCCGGATACGTGTTTTTTTTGCAAAAAAATCGTATCTTTGGTATCCGAAATTCAAAAAATGATAGACTGCTGCATATTCGATTTGGACGGAGTTGTCGTCGATACGGCCCGCTACCACTATCTGGCGTGGGCCGCGCTGGCTCGTGAACTGGGCTTTGAATTCACGCCCGTGCAGGGCGAAGCGACCAAGGGTGTGAGCCGCATGGCGTCGCTGGAGATCGTCCTGCGCGCCGGAGGACTTGAGGGGCGTTTTTCCGCCGCCGAGAGGGAGCGTCTCGCCGCCGAAAAGAATGCGCGTTACCTGCGTTTCGTTTCGCAAATGACACCCGCCGAGGTGCTTCCGGGCGTGGCGGCGTTTTTGCACGACGTGCGCAGCCGCGGCGTGCGGACGGTGCTCGGCTCGGCGTCGAAGAACGCGGGGACGATCCTCGACCGGTGCGGCCTTCGGCCGCTGTTCGACGCCGTGGTCGACGGCAACGAGGTTTCGCGGGCCAAACCCGATCCCGAGGTTTTCCTGAAGGGTGCCGCCGCCGTGGACGCCGCGCCGTCCGTGTGCGTGGTCTTCGAGGACGCCGCCGCGGGTATCGAGGCTGCTTCGCGTGCGGGCATGCGTTCGGTGGGCGTCGGGGGCGGTGCGTCGCTTTCGGCCGCCACGATGCGGCTGGAAACCTTCGCGGGGTTTACGTTTGAACAATTGGCGATGAAGATCGACCGGGACTGATTGCAACCCCGGCGCAACGCCGCGAAAGGCTGCGGCCGGGGCGGTGAAACGAGCGCTAAAGAGTATAGATTATGAACGACGGATATGTAAAAACCGATCCCTGGCGCCTCGTCGAGGATCGCTTCGACCCTTCGCGGGCGCTCTCTTCCGAGTCGCTCTTCGCGCTGGGCAACGGCGTGATGGGCGGCCGGGCCAATTTCGAGGAGCGTTACTCGGGCGAGACGCTTCAGGGCAATTATATCGGCGGGGTCTATTATCCCGACAAGACCCGCGTGGGGTGGTGGAAGAACGGCTACCCGGAGTATTTCGCCAAGGTCCCGAACGCCGCGTTCTGGATCGGGGTCGATGTCGCGGTCGACGGCGAGCCGCTCGACCTGGCGACCGTCGCGGAGGTGAAGAGCTTTTACCGCGAGACGGACATGCGCCGCTCGGTGCTGACGCGCCGTATGAGGGTTGTGCTGAAAAACGGCGTCGAGGTGGCCGTCGAGACGGTTCGTTTCCTCTCGCTGGCGCGCCGCGAACTGGGCGTCGTGAAATACGCCGTCACGCCGCTCAACCGGGCGGCCCGGATCACCTTCTCGCCCTATGTCGACGCCGACGTGCGCAATGCCGACGCCAACTACGACGAAAAGTTCTGGGAGGAGGTCTCGACCGAGGCCGACGCCACGCAGAGCCGTACCAAAAAGAGCGGTTTCGAGGCGGCCTGGGCGCAGGCCGTCGAGCTGGACGGCGCCGAGTGGCATTGCGAAACCCGCCCCGAGAAGGTCCGGGCCACCGCAGCGGTCAGCCGTGAAAAGGGCTGCGCCGCCGTCTTATATAAATATGCGGGCATCTGCTCGTCGCTCAACCACGCTCCGGCGGACCTTATCGCCGCGGCGCGCTGCGTCGCGGCTTCGGGACAGGAGGCGGGCTTCGAGGCCCTGCTCGAAGAGCAGACGGCCGCCTGGGCCGCCCGCTGGCACGGCTGCGACATCGAAATCGGGGGCGACGCCCGGGCGCAGCAGGGCATCCGCTTCTGCATCTTCATGTTGCTGCAAACCTATACCGGGGTGGACACCCGTCTGAATATCGGTCCGAAGGGCTTCACGGGCGAGAAATACGGCGGCGTGACCTACTGGGACACCGAGGCCTACTGCCTGCCGTTCTACCTGGCCACCGCCGGGCGGGCCGTCGCCCGCGAACTGCTCGTCTACCGCTACAACCAGCTCGACAAGGCCATCGAAAACGCTGCGAAGCTGGGCTTCCGCGACGGTGCGGCGCTCTACCCGATGGTCACCGTCAACGGCGAGGAGTGCCACAACGAGTGGGAGATCACCTTCGAGGAGATCCACCGCAACGGCGCCGTCGCCTACGCGATTTTCAACTACATCCGCTATACCGGCGACACGGCGTATTTGGCCGACTGCGGGCTGGAGGTGCTGCTGTCCGTGGCGCGCTTCTGGGCGCAGCGCATCACGTGGTCCGGGGCGCGGCGAAAATATGTCATGCTGGGCGTCACGGGTCCCAACGAGTACGAGAACAACGTCGACAACAACTGGTATACCTCCTACATCGCCTGCTGGTCGATGCGCTATGCCGCCGAGTCGGCGGCGTGGGTGCGTGAAAACCGGCCTGCGGACTACGCGCGCATCTGCGCGAAGCGACGTTTCGACGAGGCGGCCGAGACGAAGCGGTGGCTCGAAATCGCCGACGGCATGTACTTCGGCGAGGACCGCGAACTGGGCATCTTCCTCCAGCAGGACGGCTATCTGGACAAGGAGCAGACGTTGGCCAAAGACCTCGACCCTGCGGATCGCCCCATCAACCAGCGCTGGTCGTGGGACCGCATCCTGCGCTCGTGCCTGATCAAGCAGGCCGACGTGTTGCAGGGGCTTTATTTCTTCGGCGACGATTTCGACCTCGACACCGTCCGCCGCAATTTCCGCTTCTACGAGGCGCGCACGGTCCACGAATCGTCGCTCTCGCCCTGCGTCCACGCCATCCTCGCCGCGCGTATCGGCGATCTGGACAAGGCCTACGAACTCTACCTGCGCACGGCGCGCCTGGACCTCGACGACTACAACCGCGAGGTCCGCGAGGGCTGCCATGTCACTTCGATGGCGGGTTCGTGGCTCTCGGTGGTCGAGGGTTTCGGGGGCATGCGCGTCCGCGACGGCGTGCTGTCGTTCGACCCGCAGTTGCCGGCCGCGTGGGAGTCCCTCTCGTTCAAGGTCAATTTCCGGGACCGGGTCCTGACGGTCCGGATCACCCGCAATGCGGTCGAGGTGGCGAACGAAGGTGCCCCCGTCGAACTTGAAATCCGCGGCGTGCGCCGGCTGATCGCGGACAAGGTAATTATGAATTGTGAATTATGAATTGTTTTTGGCCGCAGGCCGTCCTGTATGAAATGAACGTGCGCCAGCTCACGCCCGAAGGCACGCTGCGCGCGGCAACTTCAAAACTGCCTTTCCTCAAAGACCTCGGCGTCGACGCCGTGTGGCTCATGCCGGTCTATCCGATCGGGGAGGCCGGGCGCAAAGGCTCGCTCGGCTCCTACTATTCGATCCGCGACTACTGCGCCGTGAACCCCGAGCTGGGCACGATGGCTGACTTCGACGCCTTCGTCGCCGAGGCCCACCGCCTCGGCATGCGGGTCCTGCTCGACTGGGTGGCCAACCACACGGCGCGCGACGCGCGGTGGATCGCCGAAAAGCCCGCCTCGTGGTACGAACGCGACGCCGCGGGCCGTCCCGCCGTGCCGTGGGACTGGTCCGACACCGCCAAACTCAACTACGCCGACCGCGACGTGTGGCGCGCGCAGGCCGACGCCATGGAGTTCTGGCTCACGCAGCACGACGTCGACGGATTCCGCTGCGACATGGCGATGCTGGTTCCCATCGAGTTCTGGAACGAGACCTCGCTGCGCCTGCGGCGTGTGAAGCCCGATCTGTTCATGCTGGCCGAGGCCGAGGAGCGGAATCTTTTCGAGGAGGGGGCTTTCGACGCCTGCTACGCCTGGCGGATGCACCACCTGATGAACGACGTGGCCCGGCAGCGCACCCGCGTCACGGCTCTGCGCGACTACATCTACGCCGACCGCGACGACTATCCCGACTCGGCCATGCGGCTGGCGTTCACGTCGAACCATGACGAGAATTCGTGGAACGGCTCCGAATTTTCCAGATTGGGCGATGCGCGCGAGATCATGGCGGTCTTCACGTTCGTCGTGCCGCGCGGCCTGCCGCTGATCTACACCGGGCAGGAGATCGGCTACGACCATTCGTTCGCCTTCTTCGACCGCGATCCGATTCCCCGTTACGAGGCCAATGCTTTCACCGGGTTCTACCGCCGCCTCACGGCGTTGCGCCACGACAACCCGGCCCTGGCGGCGGGGGAGCGGGGCGGCGCGATGACCGAGATCCGCAACAACGCCGAGGACTGCCTGATGACGCTGGTCCGCGAGACGGCTGACAACCGTGTCGTTGCGGTGATGAACCTCTCGCCCTACGCCATCCATGCCGATTACTATACGGGCATCTACGCCGGGATGTACACCGACGCCATGACGGGCGAGCCTTACGAGCTTCGCGGCCGCGTCGAGGAGGATATGGCCCCGTGGAGCTACCGGATACTGACACGCTGAATGAAATAACAAACCGATCGAACTATGCGAAAAACGTTTTGTCTGCTGGCGGCCCTGCTGCTGGCGGCGGGGCCTGCGGGAGCCTCGGGCGACGGAGCCGGAAAGAACCGGGAGTGCGCCGCCGGAATGAACCTCATGCGGAATCAATGGTCCGGCAAGCGGGTCGCCTTTCTCGGCGATTCGATCACGGACGAACGCCATGTCGGCACGACGAAAAACTACTGGCAGTATCTGTCCGAGATGCTGGGCATCGTGCCTTTCGTCTACGGAATCAACGGACACCAGTGGTCCGATGTGCTGGGGCAGGCCCGGAAGCTGTATGCCGAGCGGGGCGACGCCGTGGATGCCGTCGTCGTCTTTGCCGGGACCAACGATTTCAATGCCGGCGTGCCGCTGGGCGAGTGGTACGAGGTCCGGGAGGCGGAGTGCCCGATGCCGGGTCCCTCCGTGGGGACGCGGATGCGCCGCACGCCTTCGGCGGACACCGGGACCCTCTGCGGACGGATCAACGCCGTGCTGGCCTTTCTCAAAGAGCACTATCCGACCAAGCAGGTCATCCTGCTCACGCCGCTTCACCGCGGTTATGCGCGTTTCAGCGACCGGAACGTCCAGCCCGACGAATCGTACCCCAACCGGCTGGGGCTCTATGCCGACGCCTATGTCGCCAAAATCCGCGAGGCCGGGAGCGTCTGGGCGGTTCCGGTGATCGACCTCAACAGCATCAGCGGTCTTTATCCCGTCGCCGATTCGCATGTCCGTTATTTCAGCGACGGGCAGACCGACCGTCTGCATCCCAACGCCGCGGGTCACGAGCGTATGGCCAAAGCCCTGGCGTATCAGTTGCTGGCGTTCCCGGCCTGTTTCGACTGACGACACCGGAATCCGGCCTTTATCCGGCAGCGGACCCTGACGAACGGAACGGGGTCGGTGCCGTAACGGCACTTTTAGGATGTCGCGGACCTTTTGCCGTACCGCCCGGGGGCGTTCCCGTCCGTTCCTTTTCCAGCGCAGAGTCTTCGATACTTTCGCTCGGAAAAAAATGCAAGCGAACTTGCTTTTTTCTCTCGGCTTATTCGTACTTTGGCTTCGCCGAAGATACTCCGCCTCGGAAAAAATACAAGCGAGCTTGCTTTTTTCTCTCGGCTTATTCGTATCTTTGTTCCCGAGGTTATGAGAAAGATTGCGATCCTTTGTCTGCTGCTCGTCGGCGCACTGCCCGCCCTTGCGGGAAGCTACCGCCCGGACGAGATTCCCAATGTCCAGCGCATGGACCGGCGGCGCTATGTCTCGAATCCCGATGGCATTCTCTCCGCGGGAGCCGTGGCGCGCATCGACTCCCTCTGCGCGTCGCTGCGCGAACGGGGGCTTGCGCAGGTGGCGGTCGTCGCTGTCGATGACATTGCGGGCGGCGACGCTTTTTCGTTCGCCGTCGAACTGTTCCGCAGCTGGGGCGTGGGCTCGGCCGAGAGCGACAACGGACTGGGCATCCTACTGGTGAAGGAACTGCGCGAAATACGCTTCGTCACGGGCGGCGGATTGGAAGGAATCCTTCCCGATGCGCTCTGCAAACGCATACAACTCAATTATATGCTTCCTGCCTTCCGCGAGGGGGATTACAGCGCGGGCATGGTCGCGGGCGTCGAGGCTGCGGCCGCGGTGCTCGAAGGGGGCGAGGCGGACCTCAGCGGCGACGGCGGCGAACTTCCGGCGTGGATGATCTTCGTGATCGTCGTCGGATTCATCGTGGGGCCGCTGGGACTGGTGCTGGCGGTCTATTACGCCCGGCGCCGCTGCCCGAAGTGCCATAAATTCACCTTGCGGCAGGATTCCCAGCGGGTGCTGAGCGTCACGCACAACTATCGGCTGGTGGAGTATACCTATGTATGTCCGAATTGCGGCGCCGTGGTGAAACGGCAGGCCCGGAACCTCCGCGACGACAACTTCGGTGGGGGAGCGGGCGGCGGCACGATCATCGGCGGCGGCTTCGGACGCGGTTCGGGCGGAGGTTTCGGCGGCGGCTTCGGGGGTGGTTCCTTCGGTGGCGGCGGCGCCGGTTCGAGATGGTAACGATTAAAAAACGGATAAGTATGAAAAAATGGATTTGGATCGGCGTAGTCGCCGTGGTGGCGATCTTCTTTTATGCGACCTATAACGGTTTTGTGAACAGGGAGGAGGGGCTTAAAAGCGCCTGGTCCAATGTCGAGACGCAGTACCAGCGGCGTGCGGACCTGATTCCCAATTTGGTCAACACCGTGAAGGGCTACGCGGCCCACGAGACGCAGACCCTGAACGAGGTTACCGAGGCGCGCGCCCGGGCCACGTCGATCAACCTTTCGGCCGACGACCTGACGCCCGAGCGGCTCGCACAGTTCCAGCGGGCGCAGGCCGAGGTGCGCTCCGCGCTGGGCCGCCTGATCGCCGTGTCGGAGAGCTATCCCGACCTGAAGGCCAACCAGAATTTCCTCGAATTGC
>ERZ826051.877-NODE-877-length-31025-cov-4.008589_pt1 | contig 31025 bp, 24 predicted proteins | sample MGYA00519928_ERZ826051 | MGnify/ENA primary metagenome ERZ826051 (study PRJEB31778, sample SAMEA3449219) | human gut metagenome | biome: human gut; feature: human-associated habitat; material: faeces | place: United Kingdom | collected 2010/2012 ...
TCCTCGTTCGTGTAGCGGTCCGTCACGCGGATGTCGACCGTGAACCGGCACTCGGCCGGCACGACGTTGTGCTGTGTCCCGGCCGAAATGATCGTAACGGTCATCTTGACCGCCCCGAACAGTTCCGACACCTTCGGGAAACGGTAACTCCGGAACCACTCGATGTCCTGCATGGCCTTGTAGATCGCGTTGTCGCCTTCCTCGCGCGCCGCGTGGCCCGAACGTCCGCGCGCCGTGCAGTCGACGACCATCAGTCCCCGCTCGGCGATGGCCAGCTGCATCTGCGTGGGCTCGCCGACGATGGCGAAGTCGAGCGGACCCAGCTCGGGCAGCACGCATTCCAGCCCGTCGCTGCCGCTGTTCTCCTCCTCGGCCGTGATTGCCACGCACAGGTTGTATTTCATCTCTTCCCGGTCGTAGAAGTGCCGGAAGGCCGCCAGCAGCGACACGCCGCTCGCTCCGGCGTCGTTGCTGCCGAGCCCGTAGAGCCGGTCGCCCTCGATAGCCGGATCGTAAGGGTCGCGCGTGTAACCGCTGTTGGGCCGCACCGTGTCGTGGTGCGAGTTGAGCAGGATCGTCGGCTTCGCGGGGTCGTAATGCCGGTTGAATGCCCAGACGTTGTTTTTCTTCCGATGCGTCTCGATGCCGTTGTCGGAGAGAAAAGCTGCCAGCCGCTCGGCCGTGCCCGCTTCCTCGCGGCTCGGCGACGGAATGCGGATCAGGTCGCGCAGCAGCGCGACCGCATCGCTGTAAAGAGCTTCCGTGTTCATGTCCGTATGTCGTTTCATGATCGAGTCTTTCTTCGTTCGGCTTCAGGCGCGAAGGCCGGAGTTCTCCTCTGCTTTCTCCTTCGCTTTCGGGGTGCTCGCGCCCGGTGCCGTTTGGAACTGTTTTCGCTTCGGGTTTGCCATGTTATTGATCGGCAGGTGTCAGCGTTTCGCCTTGTCTTTGTTTTGTTTCTGTTTCTGTTTTTCTCTCCCTCTCTGCGTCATGCCGGCCTTGTACAAGTCATTCGCAATCTGTTTTGCCTTGTTCTCGGCTCGTGCCGTTTCGGCCGGCCGCTCTCCGTTTCGGGCTTGCCGTATGGCCGATTTCGTATCCCGAGCGGGGCTTTCTGTCCTTTTTTCTCTGTTCTTTGTTCTTTTCCCTTGTGCCGAGGCTCGCTTCGTTCAAGTCGTCCGCAGCCCGCTGTTCCACGCTTGTCGTTCGCACCGTTTCCGGCTGGCTCCGTTCCGGATTTCGGATACGCCGTCATACCGTTGCCGACCGAAAAACGAGATCCTGTCCGGTTTCGAAACGGTCCGCTTCGGCTTGCAGAGGAAAGCATCGCATCCGCCCGTACGGGCATGTCGGGAGCGCGGCTTTTTTCGGAGAGATATCGTCCGGCTATGCGTCGGACCGGCTTTTCCCTGTCCGCTGGCGTACGGCCTCGAACAGCATGACGGCCGCTGCGGCCGACACGTTCAGCGACTCGACGCTGCCGCGAATCGGTATGGCCAGCCGCATATCGCACAACTTGAGCACTTCCTTCGATATTCCCGTGTCCTCGCTCCCCATCACGATCGCGGTCGGGCCGCTCAGGTCGGCCTCGAACAGCAGTTTGTCGCTTTTCTCGGTCGCGGCGACGATCCGGAACCCCTCGCTCTGCAATATTTTCAGCGTGCCTCGTATGCTGCCTGCGCGACATACGGGGATCAGGCTCAGCGCCCCGGCCGAACTTTTCATCGACTCGGCATTCACCGGGGCCGAGCTCTTGAGCGACGTGACGAGTCCGTGGGCTCCTGCGCACTCGGCGCTGCGGGCGATCGCGCCGAAGTTGCGCACGTCGGTCACGCCGTCCAGCACGACGAGCAGGGGCGTTTCGTCCTCGGGAATCGATTCGAGCAGCTCGTGCAGGCCGACGTACTCGATGGACGCCGTCAGCGCTACGGCGCCCTGATGGTTACCCTGCGCGAGCCGGTTCAGCTTTTCGACCGGGACCCACTGCACCCGGATCCGGCGCTGCCGGCACAGTTCGGCCAGCTCGCCGAGCAGTACGCCGTCGGCCCCTTTCTTCAGATAGACTTTCTCGATCTGCCTTCCGGCCTCGATCGCCTCGATGATCGGCCGCAGGCCGAACAGCATGTTCTTGTTTTCCATGACGCGGTTTCTCGTAATATTCCTTACGGCCGGGCTCCGGTCTTTTGTCCGGAGAGCGGGCTCCGGCGCGGCGGACGGCTCCCTGCATTCCGGCCGCATGCGGCATTCCGGACCGGTGCGCCCTTTCCCGGCGGGATGTCCCGTAGAATCGGCCGCTCCGGCTTTCTATGCTTTCAGCGAATCCTTCAGGTTTTCGAGCGTGATGCTCAACTCCTCCCAGCGGTAGGTCTGCTTCGTCAGTCGCTCTTTCATTTCGTTATAGCGGGCGTAGACCGTTCCGTCGCTCAGGTCGATGCCGTGAGCCGCCGGGTCGGCCATTTGTCGGTCCAGTTCGGCGATTTGCTTCTCCAAGTCCATGATCTCCGTCTCGGTGCGCTCCACGTCCCGCTCGGCTTTGCGCAACTGTTTCTCGGCCTCGCGCTTGCGTTCGTATTCGGCCTTGCCCGAGACTTTCGGGGCTTTCGCGCCGGTATCGGCTGCCGGGGCTTTCTTCCGCTCGATTTCGCGCATCGAGGCGATCTGCCGGTCGCGCAGAAAGTCGTAGATGCCGCCCAGATGTTCCTTGACCGTTCCGTCGCGGAACTCGTAGACCCGTTCGACGAGTCCGTCGAGAAACTCGCGATCGTGCGAAATGACGATCACCGTGCCGTCGTACTTTTTGACGGCGTTTTTCAGGATGTCCTTCGAGCGCATGTCCATGTGGTTCGTCGGCTCGTCGAGCACAAGCAGGTTATACGGCTCGAGCATCAGTCGCGCCATGGCCAGCCGGGCCCGCTCGCCTCCCGACAGCACGCGCACCTTCTTGTCGATCTCTTCGCCCCGGAACAGGAACGCTCCGAGGATGTCGCGCAGTCGCGTGCGGATGTCGCCGACGGCTACCCGGTCGAGCGTGTCGAAGACGGTGAAGTCGCCGTTCATCAGGTCATCCTGATTCTGCGCGTAGTATCCGATGCGGACGTTGTGTCCGATGCGGACGCTGCCTTCGGTCGGCGTCAGTTCGCCGATCGCCATGCGGGCGAACGTCGTCTTGCCTTCCCCGTTGCGGCCGACCAGCGCCACTTTCTGTCCCCGTTCGATCGTGAACGTCGCGCCCGAGAAGACGTGCTTCGCTCCGAAGCTCATGCCCGCGTCCTTCGCCTCGACGACGATCTGGCCCGAGCGCGGAGCAGGTGGAAACTTGATGTTCAGCGCGCTCGTATCCTCCTCGTCGATCTCGATGCGCTCGATCTTCTCGAGTTGCTTGATGCGCGACTGGACCTGGTTCGACTTGGTGGGCTTGTAGCGGAAGCGCTCGATGAACTCCTCGGTCTGCTCGATCATCTTCTGCTGGTTCAGGTAGGCCGCCATCTGCTGCTCGCGCCGTTCTCGCCTCAGCTCGACATACCGGCTGTACGGGACCTTGTAGTCGTACGCCCTGCCGAGCGACAGCTCGATCGTGCGCGTGGTGACGTTGTCCAGAAAGGCCCTGTCGTGCGAGATCAGCACGACGGCCCCGTTGTATTCCTTGAGGTAGCCTTCCAGCCACTGGATGCTCTCGATGTCGAGGTGGTTCGTTGGCTCGTCGAGCAGGAAAACCGACGGGCGGCGCAACAGCAGTTTGGCCAGCTCGATGCGCATGCGCCAGCCGCCGCTGAACTCGCTTGTCGCGCGCGTGAAGTCTTTTCGCTCGAAGCCGAGCCCGAGCAGCGTTTTCTCGACCTCCTCCTCGCGGTTCTGGCCGCCGAGGATATGGAAGCGGTCCGTCGCGTCGTTGAGCCGGTGCAGCAGCTTCTCGTACTCGGGGCTCTCGTAGTCGGTCCGCTCGGCGATCTGCGCCGTCAGGCGGTCGATCTCCTTTTCCAGATCGAGCACTTCGGCGAAAGCCGACTCGGTCTCATCGTAGAGCGTCGTCGTGTCGGCCACCTTCATCTGCTGGGGCAGGTATCCGATCGTGCACTCGCCGTTGCGCGAGACGCCGCCCGAGGTGGGCGGCTGCTCCCCGACGAGCACCTTGAGCATCGTCGACTTGCCCGCTCCGTTCTTGCCCACCAGACCGATCCGGTCCTTCGGATTGATCAGAAACGATATTTCCTTGAATAGGTCCTGTCCGCCGAAACTGACGGTCAGGTTGTCCACCGAAATCATTCCTCCGCTATACGTTCAACAGTTCGTGAATGGTCGCCTCGGGGTTCTCGCTGGCGAACACCGTGCTTCCGGCCACGAGCACCTCGCAGCCCGCGGCGTACACTTCGGCCGCGTTGGCGAGCGTGATGCCGCCGTCGATCTCGATCACGGCCCGCGAGCCGCGGCGGTCGATCTCCCGGCGGAGCTCGGCCACTTTCTCGGTCGATCCTTCGATGAACGACTGTCCGCCGAATCCCGGCTCGACGCTCATCACGAGCACCAGATCGAGCTCGCTCAGGTAGGGCGCGACGGCCGCGACGGGCGTCTTCGGCTTGATCGACACCCCGGCCTTGGCGCCGGCCTTTTTGATCATGGCGATCGCGCCGCGCACGTCCTCGGTCGCCTCGAGGTGGATCGTGACGATGTCCGCTCCCGCCCGGACGAAGCGCTCGACGTATTTCTCAGGATTCACGATCATCAGGTGCGTGTCGAGCACTTTCTTCGTGCCTTGGCGGATCGGGCCCATGACCGGGAACCCGAACGAGATGTTCGGCACGAAAACGCCGTCCATCACGTCGATGTGGATCCACTCGGCCTCGCTGCGGTCGAGCATCGCGATGTCGTCGGCCAGATGACCGAAATCGGCCGAGAGGACCGAGGGGGATATGATTCTTGGCATAATCCGTCTGTTTTTGTCGGTTTGCTGTAAATTCGTACAAAGGTAATGATTTTTATCGCTATTTTTGCTCTGTCGCCGATCCCGGCGGCAGAAATCGAACCGAAACGACCATGCTGTATGCTTTTGTTTTGTTGGTCGGACTGGCCGTCGGCGCTTTGGTCGTCGCCGGCTTGGTCCACCGCCCGGCCGCCCGCCGCTGGGCGGAGACCGAGCGCGGGCTTCGCGCCGAGGCCGAGACGCGAAGTGCCGAGCTGATCGCGCTGACCCGCGACGCGGCCGAGAGTTCCGCGCAACGGCAGGCGCTGGAGAAAGAACTCGCCGAGCTGAAGGCCGAGCGCGAACACGAGCGGGCCCGCCGCGCCGAGGAGATCGCCGCACTCGAACAACAACAACGGCTGGCGTTCAAGAATCTGGCCAACGAAATACTCGATGAGAAGAGCCGGCAGTTCAAGCAGAGCAACCGCGAATCGCTCGAATCGCTGCTGAATCCTTTCCGCGAGCAGATCGAGGGTTTCCGCAAGCGTGTCGACGAGGTGTATGAAGGAGAAGTTAAGCAGCATTCTTCACTCGAAACGGAAATTTGTAGGCTCCGCGAGGCGAACCTGCGCATGTCCGAGGAGGCCGACAACCTGACCCGCGCGCTGAAAGGCAACTCGAAAGTGCAGGGCGACTGGGGCGAGATGCTTCTCGAGACGATTCTCGACAGTTCGCATCTGACCAAGGGCATCCACTACGAGACGCAGCACAACCTGAAGGACGAGCAGGGCAACAACCTGCGTCCCGACGTGATCCTGAAGCTGCCCGAGGGCAAGCGGATCGTCATCGACTCGAAGGTTTCGCTGACGGCTTACGTGGCCTATACCGAGAGCGCGACGCCCGAGGAAGCCTCGCGTGCCGTGAAGGATCATCTGCGCTCGGTGCGCGCTCATGTCGACGAGTTGAGCGGCAAGTGCTATCAGGCGCTGCTCGACCGGACGCGGTCCGAATCGCCCGATTTCGTCATCATGTTCGTTCCGAGCGAGCCGGCTTTCCTGCTTGCGATGCAGCAAGACGCCTCGCTGTGGAGCTATGCTTACAACAAGAAGGTGATCGTCAGCAGCCCGACGAATCTGTTCGCTCTGCTCAAGATCGTCGACGACCTGTGGAAGCGCGACATGCAGAGCCGCAACGCGAGAAAAATAGCGGACGAGGGCGGCAAGCTCTACGATAAGTTCATGGGCTTCGCCGAGACGCTGCTCGATCTGGGCAAGAGCATCTCCGCCTCATCGGAAAAGTACGAAAAGGCGATCAAGCAGCTCAAGACGGGTCAGGGCAATCTGATCCGCCGCACCGAGCGGCTGCGCGAGCTGGGCGTCAAAGCGACCAAAAGCCTCCCGAACCAGCTGTCCGACTACGACGAGGAGGACGAGCGGACGGAAATAGAGACCGTAATCGAAAACGAGGACAAGATCGGAGAGGAGAGCGCTTCCGTCCCGAACGTCCGTTGATCCGTAAGCGATAGGCAGACTATGCTTTCAAGTTCGGCGTTCCGGTTCGTATCATCGTTTGATTACATCTGATAGGTCTGAAGTTTCATAAATTTTAAACCTGTAAAAGGACGTTATGACAAAAAGCGAGTTAACCGCGAACTTGAAGGAATGGGAATTGGAGCATCTGTATTCCCTCGATGGATCATTAGAACCTGATAAATATATCCTATATCATAACTATTCTGTTTGGGAATATTTCTTCTTCAACGAGGAAGAATATTAGTGCAATTTTAAGCACAGAAACTACTATTAAATCCCTGTCAATCAATGAGATTGGCGGGGATTTAATTTGTTTGGACAACAGCGTATGACCGCCTCAAATGGCGCGATTTATTTGGACAAAATACGTTTTTCGGAGGAAAAATCGGGATTTGTTTGGACAAAATTCATTACCTTTACAGAGGTTTGTGAGTATTACCGCAACCTCTGTTTTTTTAATTTCAAACATCTCCAGTATGGGACGACCGAAACGACTATATCCATTGGGACGCTATCGCCTGCATATCCGGGGTGAGATCGATCCTGTCAAACAGTATCTTGTCCAGCTTGAATATACCTGGAACCGACAGGTGATACGCAAGGGTATGAACATCTTTGTCCGGCTGGGCGACTGGAATGAGAAAGCCAACAAGGGACGCGGAGGTGTGAGGGCAAGTTATGGTCCGGAGGCCAACCGGATCAACAGCCTGCTGCTTGCCCGTGCGGACAAGATCGACGGACTGCTGGCCGAATATCAGGAGAAGCATCCCAATCAGATTACGGCACAGGTGATCGCCGACTTTCTGGCCGACAAACCGCTCACACGGGAGGACAAAGGAAAGGATTTTATCGAGTTTGTTCAGGAAAGGCTTGAATCAGATTATTCGAGAAACCGAATCGGACGCAGCCGCTATGAAAACGGCAAGAGCGGCATGAATATTTTCCGTATCTTTCTCCGTGCAACAAAGAACGGTACCTATAAGCCGGACAGTATCTATTTAGGTGAAATATCGGTTGAACTGATTGACGAATACATCAGATGGCGCCGCGAGATAAAACAGAACAGCGATGCAACGATCAACCATGCTTTGACTCCGATTCTGAAGGCATGTGCCTATGCTTCAGAAATGAAGATGATAGACCATGCCGTCAATGCGAGGATTCAGGATATGCGTATCGCCTCAAAGATATCTCTCGCGGATGAAGACAACGAGTTTGACGGCAAGTACCTTTCAAAGGAACAGATGTCTGCGCTGTTGGAATATTACAATACCTGTTCACAGAACCGCGCCGTAAGGAATTTTTGGAAATGTTCTTCTTTGCCTTCCATGCCTGTGGACTCCGTGTTGTCGATGTTATGACATTGCAGTGGGGCCATGTCAATTTTGAGAAGAAGGAACTGAGAAAAATCATGATCAAGACGAACAAGCGCCATGTAATTCCTCTTACAGAACCTGCCCTTAATATTCTGCACCGTTGGCAGGAGAAACGTGCCGGATGCCGGTATGTATTCAACTTAGTAAAGGACGATCTGGATCTTGATGATGCAGAAGCTCTGTACAAAGCCCGTAACAATGCAACGAAATGTATCAATCAGTCGCTGGCGGTTGTCGGAGAACAGATAGGGCTTCCGTTTACCCTCTCAATGCATGTCGCCCGGCATTCGTTTGCTGTCTTTGCACTGAACAAGGGACTTTCCATGTCGGTTGTCAGTCGTTTGCTCGGTCATGGAAGTACGGATGTCACCGAAAAAGTTTATGCCAAATTCCTGCCCGAAACGCTGTCGGCGGAAGTGGCACGTCTGAAAGAGGATTTTGCTTATCTCGAAATTCTCTGATAATTGTAGATGGCTATTATAAACAATCATTAATTTTACACCTAAAATTGATTTGATATGACTATTACGAAAATATTTCTATTGCTGGTGTGCGCATTTGTTCTGGTATTGCTGCTTTCTACCATCTTTAATAAGTACCATAGGATAATTATGTGGTCAGCCGCAATAGTATTTTTTATAGGAACTCTGCTCCTTATAGGACTTGGGATAATTGATCCTATAAAGGACAATCGTCCTGATCCTGTAGTAATAACAGGCATCTTTACCGCCCTTGTCTTATCGGGGCTATTTGCATACGGAGCAGAAAAACTGCGTATCAAACTTAGGGAAAAGAACCAGCAAACCGTTCAAACCATAGATAATCAGTCAGAATGTCCGGATTCCCCCAAAGGGGTTGTATTGTCGGGAAGGCTTGATACTTCACTTGCCCGTACAATCTTTGCGAAAGCAATAGAAGCCGGATATATTGAAGAGGTAGGGTCCCATTATAGCTGGAAAGGGACAAAGGCTCTTCTTGCCTATATGTGTGGTCGAATATATTGCGGCGATTATCCTGAATATTCCAAATACGAACAGAAGACTTTTTGGGAATTCGGCAACGGACTCTTTCCCGATGTCGAGCTTAACGTACTATTTGAACAGACCGGTATCGGACAGTCCCGACAGAACAGGAGGGATATGCCCGTCCCTAACAATGCCGGAGAAATCGATAAGTTTTTTCAGAAGTAACAAAAAACGAAGAGTATTATCTTTGTTCTTGGCAGATCTTAGCTTCGGGCTTGTTATGCATTTTGTTTTGCTTCATCTGGCAATCTTCGATTTTTTCAATTTTATTTTTCTCTTTTTTATTACTGGTAATCAACTGGTTACATACAAAGTTGTGGCAGAATCATAACTTTCCATAACACCTGTCCTAACATTGGATAATTTATTGTAACTTATTAGTCCTCAGCTATTTCATACATTCGTGCCGTGATTCTGGTGCGATGTGCACAATCGTACCATATCGTATAACCAGGCTGAAGGTCTGAGTGTGCATCAGGGCAATCGGCCATAATTGTTTTTAAGTATGGCTAAGGAAACGAATGTAGAGAAGCTATGCGACCGGGAATTGCTTGAAAAGATTCTCAGCATAGTGGAGAGACAAGAGAAACTGCCGCCTCCGGCTCATGAAGGCGGACACCGTCTATATGACAACAAGTCTTTGATGGAGAAATTGAACATCAAAGAAAAGTATCTGAAAAAGTTGCGAGACAACGGCTATCTCGGCTACTCGCGTGAAGGTGATAAATACTGGTACACGCAGGAAGACGTAGACCGCTTTCTGCGTCGTTTCCATTATGAAGCTTTCGCTATTGGCGATGAACTTCCAAAGCAGGAAGGAGGTGGCTATGTTTGACACCGTTCATTTGACCAACATGCTTCGTTCTGAAGTGGAAGGCATTCCGGAAACAGGTCTTCCGTTAGATGTCTTCCCGGACAAGATACAGGAGATTATCCTCAATCTTGCCAGATACGAAAATTTCAATGTGGAATATACTGCGTCTATTGTTCTTTCTGCTGTTGCTACTGCAATAGGCAACTCTTGTCATATCCGTATAAAGGGCGAGTGGAAAACTTGCCCATCCCTTTATATGATGCTGGTCGGACGTCCCGGGCTCGGAAAGACTCCTCCCCTCGGTTTTATCTATAAGCCGATTAATGAGTATGATGACCGGCTGCATGAGAAATACAACGAGGAATATGACGAATATGAAAGAGCCATGTCTGCAGGCAAGCACGGAAGTGACGGGGAAGAACAACTGCTCAAGAAACCGAATTTTGTAACGACGGTCATTTATGATTCCACCCCGGAGGCGATGATGAATATTCATCAGCATAATCAGCGTGGGATAACATTGGTCGTCGATGAAATCCTGGCTTTGTTCAATTCCGTCAAAAGGTACAACAGCAAGAACAACCTCATTGAAGATCTGCTGACAGCTTATAGCGGACAGCCGTTAAAGATTATCCGCAAATCAGAATCACGTCCTGTTCTAATCAAGAATCCATGTATAAATGTCATCGGTTCAGTACAGACGAATATGCTGCAGGAAGTCTTCCGTGCAGAGTTCCTTGCCAACGGATTGCTTGACCGTTTTTTGTTTGTCTATCCCAAAAACAGGAAGATATCCGGATGGAGACGGGAAGAACGGAATACGGCCCGTCCTGACATCATGAATCAATGGAGGACAATAATCAACAGAATCCTAAGCATCCCCTGTATTCTTGATGACAAGGGTACTACGGTCAATCCCCGTATCATTACAATGTCTGACGATGCGGAAGAATACTTTTATGAATGGTACAATGGAATTATCGATACTGTAAATGCCATTGAGGATGATGCGGATGTTGAAAGCCGCAAGATGAAACTCAACGGCCATGTAGCACGTCTTGCCCTGTTGTTTCAGGTAATGAAATGGGCTACTGATAGTGGAGATATGCAATATATTGAGCGGGATTCCGTAGAATCGGCGATCCGTATGATTGATTATTATGAGGAAACATACAGGAGGATTCAGGAAACCATTGTCATAAACAGTATCGGCGAAACGAAAGAAGCCTGGCTTTCTCTGTTGGAAGATCGGTTCACTTCCGGGGATGCTGTTATTGCCGGTAGAAAAGTTGATATGTCCCGACGTACCGTCTATTATGCGCTTGACCAATTATGCCGGCTTAAACACCCTCTTATAGAAAAGCTTCAGCATGGAGTCTATCGCAAACTTATGACAGAAAATACTGATGCACCTTGCACTATTGCACTTTCATCTTGTCAAGATACCGTGCAATCTTCTCAAAGTGCAAAAGTGCAGAGTGCAACCACACTAAAATCAGAGGATCATGAGTGAATACAGATTCCATTTGCAGAAATACCGCCCTGGAAGCAAGACTACTTGTCCGAACTGTGGTAAAAGCCGATGTTTTGTCAGGTATATTGATGAACAAGGCAGCATTAGCTTTCCCGGTAATGTCGGTAAATGTGATCATGAAAACAGTTGTGGCTACCATTATACACCAAAGGAATACTTCAAGGATAATCCTGATGTGTTGGAAATGGATGAGGGAAGCGGCAAGTCACTTCTTTCTGTCCCTTATAAGACGGCAGATAAAACTCCGTCTTGTATTGTCCCTTCGTATATTCCTTCATCTTATGTGTTAAGGAGTCTGTCACATTATTCAATCAACCCCTTATATCAGTATTTCTGTCATGTATTTGGCGAAAATGAGGCAAGCAGATTGTTTGAAATGTATCGCATAGGGACATCTTCAAAATGGGGAGGCGCAGCGGTTTTCTGGCAGACAGATATAAATTGGCAGGTAAGAACCGGCAAGGTAATGTGCTATAATGCCGAGACAGGCCATCGGGTTAAAGAGCCTCAGGCTTTTGTCAGCTGGGCACATTCCGAGTTGAAGTTGCAGGATTTCCATTTGAAGCAATGTCTGTTTGGAGAACATCTTCTGAAAAATTCATCGTCTCCGGTAATGCTGGTGGAAAGTGAAAAGACCGCTGTTGTAATGAGCCATTTTATCCCCGATTATATATGGCTGGCAACAGGTGGTAAGAACGGTTGTTTCAATAGTGAAGCCATGCAGGTCCTCAAAGGCAGAGAGGTTACTCTCATCCCTGATTTAGGAGCAACCGAACAATGGAAAGAAAAGTCTGCTTTGTTGTCTGGAATATGCAAACGGGTTGTTGTGTCCAATGTCTTGGAATGTACATCCGATGAAGAGCAACGCAGCCAAGGATTGGACATTGCAGACTTCTTCCTGTATTCACCATCAAAGAGACAGATACTCCATCAGATGATACAACGTAATCCAACATTGCAGTTGCTCATTGATGAACTGGATTTGGAACTTATTGAATAGTAAAGGAACTTGTTCCGAGGATTTATAGAAAGTCCTTAACACAATAAGGACTTTTTGCCTGTCGGCAATAAAATCCGGTCATTGTCCCGCAGAGCGGACTGGCATAAGAGCAAGCTCAAATATTAATCATTTATCAAAAGAATACCCTATATGAATACAGATATTAAACAGGCCATGCATGTTGAAGCCGGGAAGTCATTCGGCACATCAGAGGCGAATGAAAACGAAAGGCGTTGGAATAACGACAAGATTGACAGAAAGAATCAGGATCCGACCAATCACTATGACAAGACCCGAATGAAACTGAATTTCGAGATTGGGCCCGATGGGAAAGTTCATCCGTTAGGCTATCAAGAGAAATCGCTTGAAGTACGTTTGCAGGAACGGTTGACTGAACTGGGCTGGAAACCTTTCAAGCCGGACAGCAAAATTCAACCAAACTGTTGTGCGAAATTTATCTTCGGAGGCAATCATGACCGTACGCTTGAGATGGCATTTGGCCCCCAAACCGTAAATCTGGACAAGGGCGCAGACAACAGCCATCTCCAACGATGTCCGGAAATCGAACAATGGGCAAAAGATGTCTATGACTGGTGCGCCAAACGGTACGGACAGGAAAACATAATCGGCTTCCAGGTTCATCTTGATGAGAACAGCCCGCATATCCATGCCTTGATTGTTCCTGTCGGACAACGAGCCAAAAGCGGACGTGAATGCGTCATGTGGTCGGCTAAGTTTGGCAAGAGCCGTTATGGGTATGGCCATATTCTTCGGGAAATGCACACCTCACTATATGAAGAGGTTGGAAGCAAGTACGGGCTGGAACGTGGTGACAGTATTGAAGGACGGAACGTCAGCCATCTTAGTAAACGCGATTATATCCGGAAACTGGCCAAAGATGCGAAACAGGCGGAGAAAGCAGTCAAGGGGCTGCAAACTATGATACGGAGGTTGGAAGCACAGATATTTAGGTCTCAATCCCAACTTGAAGAAATAGAGAAGTCTTTGGCTTCCGGCAAAATCGCTCTTCAGGAATATGAGATTCAAAAGACTAGGATTCAAAAACAGATTTTCGAATACCAGTCCAAACTTGAAGAAAAGGCAGGTAAGCTTCAAGAAAAGGAGCAGGAACTGGAACAGATGACAAAGAATATAGACCGTGTCGGTAGAGTGGCGCAACCTTTCCGCAATCACAAGATAGATTTTGAGCCGCCACGGATCACTGGCAAACCTCCGATATTCGGTGTTGACAAATGGATTGAGGAGCAGAACAGGTCTATCGCCAGCCGATTTGTGAAGATTGTCCGTCAGATTGAAGAACTGTATCGGAAAGATGCCGAACAGCAAATACAGGCGGTGCAAAATAATGCGTTGCTGGACTATCGGGAGCTCAAATGGCTGCAACAGGAGTATGCACGACTGACGGCTCTCAACGACAATCAGACTGAACTGATGCAGATATTTCTTGACCAGCTGGCTGAGCCTTCTGTGCGGGAACGAATCTTCACCATCGCCGATGCTTTGATTGGCGGGCAGCCTGTCGCTGTTTCATCCGGCGGAGGCGGTGGCAACTCCGATTCAGACCTTCGCTGGGACGGAAGAAGGCCGGATGAGGAAGAAGAGGCATATAGGAGGAGGTGTTTACTTTATGCTATTCGAATAGTCAACAACACGTCCAAGAAGTCTATACGCAGATAAGACGTCTATTCGAGATGAATAAAAGGGGACTGTAAACTAAAGCGTATTTATAAAGTTATGAAATTCTTTACTAAACACCCCTTAGTTTACAGTCTCATTCATTGACTATCTTGTTCTTGAAGTCCTCAAGAAACATCTCCTTGTTCTCGTTAATAAGTTTCTTTATCTTAACATCTTCAGCCTGGCGAAGAAAGCGGCGAATCAGTTTATTGTACTCTTTTTCTATTTCATCACGCGAAAAATTCGGGCTGCGTAACATTGCCATAAACCGTCCGTCGGACTTTAGAAACTCATAAAATTCGTTGGTTTTAGTAAAGTAGAATTGTATCTCCTGTTCTCTTTCCTGTTCAGTTGCGTTTAGTCGGGCAAGGGTATCAAATATCGAGGCTAATCCACCTCGGTTCTCTCCCGTATTTTTCTTGCTTTTGGAGTTTTCGGGGGCGTCGTCTTGTTCCTGTAGCTCTTCAATCTCAACCTCATCACTCACGAGCAATCCGATTTCTCCGTCGAAGGTGGTGTGTATTGAGCCAATAGAGTCTTTTTGCTCAAATATAGAGCGATAAATATTGCAGTATCGCTGCCAGAAGTCAATAAATACGGCATCCTTAAGTTGAGCATCCAATTCGATTACACCTTGCAAAAGAACCAGCAGAGAGTTGTATCGGCCAATAGTCTTGCGCAGTGCTTTTGCTGGATCATCGTCGCTTGTGTAGGCTGTTTCCTCGCTATGCGTTTTAAGATCCTGTGTGTATTGTGCATACGCCTCCATGACATTCTTAATCCACGCTCGAATGTCGGCATCCATATCGAGACATAGCTGGGCATTGGGCTCTGCATTATTGACAGACGATTTATATCGCTCGAACCACTTGATATAGATTGGCTGTGCTAATAATTCACGATATAATTCCTGAATAATCGCCTTTTCACGAAGCGGATCAAAGTCCGTGATAACCATACCACAGAACTTGGCAAAAGCATCCCGAATGTTTTTTTCGTTGACGTTGCCAAATGAGAAGTCTATAATATGGCACTCTTCTTTGTACTTGGCCTTGCGATTTACGCGCGAGATTGTCTGAATGGCATTAATGTCGCGAGTCTCCTTATCGAGAAACAGCGTGTGTAGCTTGGGCTCGTCAAACCCCGTTTGCAGCTTATCAACAACAATGATAAGCCCGTTTTTTGCCGTCTTGAAGTTGTCTATCACCTTATCCTCTGCTACACCACCGTTCATCGATGAACATTTCTCATATTTTTGATTGTCGGAGTAAACGATAGCGACAGGTGCATCGGCATATTTGGCAAAAGTTCCCGATGCAGTCTTCTCCGCCATCAACCGACGAATGATTTTACAGTACTGAATAGCAATCGGAATAGAGCTAACCGCAAGCATGGCTTTTCCCGTGCCACGAATTTTCCCGTAAACCAATGAAAGCAGCCGATTGACCACGAACTCGGCAATTGCTTTCATTCGGTCCGGGTTCTCGTATATCTGCTTTTTGGCGAATGATACCCGTTCCTCCTGTCCCGAATTCATGGCTGCCGTTATAGCCTGCATAACGCCATTGGGGAGTTCAAAATACATTTTTGCAGGTACGGGAATAATATGTTTCGTCGGATCAAGAATGTAACCGTCTGCTATGGCCTCCTTCATGGTGTATGAATCGAATGGCTTCCATAGCTGATTAAAGTTGGTGCTTCTATGAAATTCGCCAAAGCGAGCCAATACACGGTCGCTAGGAGTTGCCGTGAAACCGACAATCAGATTCTTCTTTGTAGAGCCTCTTGTGATAAACCCTCCGTTCTCATCGAAGATATCCTGCAGCTCATCGAACGCCGAATACATCTCCTGATGAACATCATCGGTGTTTGAGCGGTGTACCTCATCAATAAGAAAAGCCACGCGCATATTTTTGAAATCCTTGCCGGCTTTTTCGATGGCTTTCTTGAGTTCCCAGAATTTCTGAATGTTCGCAACGATGATACGGCGTTTGTCGCTCAACGCCTTCACAAAGGTGTCCTGGTCGGTCGCCTCTACGAACATGGCCTTGTCGATGTTCATGTTGAGCATCATCGAATCGAGCTGGTCGCGCAATTGCAGGCGATCGACAACGAGCAGAATCTTGTTATAAACCCATTCGCCGTTGTAACGCAGGTCTTTGAGCTGCAGAGCTGTCCAACCTATTATGTTACTCTTGCCGAATCCTGCGGCATATTGCAACAAGAGCGAATAGACATACTTGTTGTTGCAATAACTGTCTCTCTCGGCCACTACTCGGTCGATCAGATCTTGGGGTGCATTTAATGCTTGTAGTTCGGCCCGCAGTCGGTTGATAAAATACAAGGGCTCATTTTCGTGGTCCAGAAATTCCTGAACACGCTCCATGATCCGGTCGCAGCCGAATTTCTGCTTCGGACGCGGACATATCAAACGACCTGTTTTGTCCTTATACTCCTTTTCCTGTACTTTATGACCATTCACAACAGACGTTACGGTCTTATAGGTGTAGGCCATGAAGTTGTAGTAGAGGATCTCTTTCTCGATCATCTTCTTGGAGTAGAGCGAACGCATTGCCTCTTCGAAGCGAACGCGCGGATCGGTTGCCTCCACCTGTTTTATGGGTAGGGGTTTGAATGCCTTCTCCACCACCGGACGGAACGAAGAGATCGAGATGGTGTTGTCTTGAAAACCTCGCTTTGCTTCATCAAAGAATTGTCCCGGATCCCGCAGTATATATGTGTCCGTGATGTCTGTGGTTACGAGGTGAATCGATTTCTCAAACGGTCGGAGCATACGACGACGAAGCGTTTGCGATACATCATTGCCACTGGCAATCTTGGTATATTCCCATACGGCTTCGAGGTAGTCGGTAATGATTTTGTTCCTGCCGTTCGTTTTGGCCGTTTGATTGGTGAAGTTGCTCTTCAATTCGGCATAGCCGAGAAAAATGCCGTTGACAAAGAACGACAGGTCTGGGCGAAATGCGAATATCTTTTTGGCGTCGTGGTGGAACGAATAACTCATCTCCTCGACAGCCGCAAATATGTTTTTGTTGAAGTCCTCGTCTCCGCGCAACTCCGAACCACTGACATAAATAAGTTGCAGAATTTCGCCTTCGAATGTAATGGTTCGGTTTTTATTCAGGAAGATAGCCACGTTGGCACTCGCCTCAATCTTCTCGCGAATCATATCCATAATGGCCCGAAGCAATTTTTGCTCGTCGCCATTGTATTCACTCTTTTTGAGCAGATTATTCCAGGCCTTGCGCGAATTCTCTTTCAAGAACTCGTACAGATTGGCCGGAATAAACAAATCGGGCGAAACGGCATTATTCTTTATTTCACGAAAACCAAGACCATCTGCACGGTGGCAGAAGAAGTCCATTACATATTCACTTTGCAACTCAAGTTCGGTCATAATCCAATATAGTTTTAGGAGTGCGATTCCGTATCGATGGCTCGCTGGCCGGTTACTACTTCATTTATCAGAGAGCGTTTCAGCTCCTTCAGACGCTCTACTTCGGTATTTATCTTTTCAAGGATGGCATCAATCTTTGCGCACTTCTCATCCAGATATGCGGCAATCTCTTTTTGCTCATCAATTGGAGGAAAGACAACTTTCATGTCTTTTATTGTCCTATAATTTAAAGATTGGCGCATTCCTCCACCAAGTTTGTAAAAAACCTTTTTTATATCATACGAGTGTAGCATGTAGAACGCGAATTTTGGTAATGTCTCTTTATTCCCTTGTACACAAGTATAGGCTGATGTAATGATCCCTTCTTCATTAACTAAACCTACTCTCAGGCTTTTATGATCGTTTTGTAAATCAGTAAAACGAAAAATTATATTACCCGGTTCTACGATTTGATAAGTCTCAAATGATGCTGGCAAAAGGCCATCGCAGGAGTCTATATTTTTACGAATAATTTTCCCAAAACTCAAGGAGAGCAGGTTTTGATGATTCACCCCTTTGTTTGAGATATTATGTTCCGCAAAAAAATATGCAAATCGCGATATTGTCCAATGTACAGGAATATCTCCGACCCACTCAATATTAGATGGTTTTAATGAAACATTGGGATCCAATCCACGGGTGACGGCGCGGTTGATCAGGGAGCGACGAAGTCGGCTGTAAGCATCGGCTTTGCGCTCCAACAGTTCTATTTTTCGACCAATCTTCTCACACTCTTTATCCAAATATGCCGCAATTGCCTCCTGTCGTTTTAGATCCCAATATGGAATCTCAATTGAAGATAGAACTTGAGCTTGAATAGCTGGGTAACTAACTCCTTTAGAATTGCTACATATTTGATTTATCGCTTTTGTTGACTTAATAGAATATGCCAGAAAACGTGGAATAATCTTATTGTTAGGCGTATAAACAGCAAAGCCAGTAGATGCTATTATGTCTTTAGCATCCCAGTCTATATTAGCAATTGCTCTCAAATATGTACGCACGGTAGATACTAGAACATCGTCTTTTTTTACGATACGACGAGCTCGTGAAGGGGCTTCTTGAAAAGTTATTTCATCTCCTAAAATAATTCCATTATCAGCAGATACGCTACTGATATCTATATATCTGAACTTGTAGTCCCCTTTGGTTGACTCATCAAGTGTTCGAGGATTAACAAATGCAACATCTTTCAGTCTCATAACCCTAACTCCTTTTCAAGATTTGCGATTGCCTTGTCAATATCCGAAATTTCGGCAAGGATGGAATCTACCGGTTCAACGATCTCGGGAACATAGAATTCCTTGTTGAAGTTCACCTCGACACCCACGACATTCTCACCAATAGTATAGGGTTTGTAGATATAGCGTTGGAGAAAATCCTTGATGCCTTGTTCATTGACCTCGGGATTAGGGTCGAACGGAATAATCTCTGAATCTTTGGTCGTACAATCAACAATTTTGGCAGATATGGTATGCTCTTCCCGGCGTTTATTATAGCCGAGCTGTACGTTGATGGCACCATTGCCCAGACACTCATGTTCTCCGGCATAGGTGGTGCGCATGATTTCGTTGTTTTCTTTATCCACCCAGTAGATAAAGTCCTTGCAAACAAGAACTGTCGAGGCTTTTATTTCAAGATTTCGCAGCATGGAATCTCGGATTTGTGACTCCTCGGCATCAATATCGCGCGGCCATACCCAGCACCCATCTAAATTGCAGTACGAAATATCCTTGACATTGTATGGTTTTCCATCTGTGTGTAGAGTCTGGCTGACATGGCGTCCTTCGCTGTCGATTTCGGTAAGAACGACAGACTGCTTGTTGAAATAGAAATGCCATTTGTCGTAAACTTTGGCAATGTCGCAATCCTTGAATTCAACCAGTGCACGGACAATGGCTGCACGATGCTTGGAGTTCATCTCCTTGCGTTTCGAACCCTTGTTTTTCTTCAACGGCTGCCAAAGATCGGCTGCGTTGATAAGGATTACCTTATCTTTTCGTTCTGCCGGTTTATTTTTGTTGAGAATCCACAAATAGGTGACGATGCCCGTATTGAAGAACTCGTCGGACGGCATCTGAATGATGGCCTCGACCCAATCGTTGTCGAAAAGATATCTGCGGATATTGCTCTCACCACTACCGGCGTCGCCGCTGAACAGCGACGAGCCGTTGTTTACTTCTACGACAATACCTTTATCTTCGTGCAGATGCCAAGCGTTATGCTGCAAGAAGAGCAATTGCCCGTCGCTCACCGTAGGCAGGAATGAAAACTGTCCGGTTTGGTCGTTCCGAATCTCTTTCTCGTAGCCTTTCCACGGAATTCCGTAGGGAGGATTGGCAACAACGACGTCAAACTCTTTGCCCTTGAAAGGCAATGAGGTAAGGGTATTGCCATATTTGATTTCGGTATTCTCACGGAACAACGATTCGATCTTCGCCAAAGCGTATAGCGCATCGTTCCAGTCACAACCGTGAGCGGCTATATATTTGTAGCCGGCCTTATCGCGCAAACGGTCCACGACGCCGAACAGCAAATTAGCTCCACCGCACGTCGGGTCGTAGATATGTACAAAGTCATCGGTGGATATGTCGATCTTCGCCGCAACAATTTCGGCAATCAGCGAAATAATATCTTCCGGGGTGTACTGCTCTCCGGCCGTTTCTGCCGATATGTCGGCCCATTTGCGTTTGATATGCTCCTCGAGAGTGGTTATTTCCGAGTTGTTGTAGTGAGAAAGGTCTATTTGAGACCATTGGGTGATATACTGCATTAGAATACCTTTCTTCCGCAACTCGGCAACCATGCCGTCCAGATTGAGGTATTTGCTGTCGTCCGTACCACGCTCGATGCCGAGCAATTCTTTGAGCGTCCCATCAAAGCCTGCCAGATAGCTTCGGAAATCCTGCTCAAATGTCTTGTCGTTATTGCAAATGGTGGACAGTGTTTTGCCTTCGCGAACGATGTAGTCGTTATATCCACACTCACGGTCTCGGAACGCTTCGATAAATTCTTGCAAGTTGTTCTCGCGAGTCAGGCCCTCGGAGGCTTCAATATCTGCCATTTCATTTCGCATACGCCCTTCGAGCATGATGAGAGCGAAGAATGGCATCATGTAATCAGGGAATTTGCTTTGTTTGATTCCTGATGATATAAGTAAATCGGCGCACGACCAAATGTCGGATTCGTATGATAATATATCTTTCATAATCTACTATCGTTCTTCTTTGTCTGTGATCAGGTCTTTCAAGTCGACTTGCAGGATGACAGCTATTTGCTGAAGAGTATCCAGGTTGGGCTGAATCCTATTGCAGGCATAAGCGTTAACCATGCTGAAGCTCTTGTTTAGCTGCTTTGCTAACCATGTCTGAGAGATACCTTTCTCTGCCAGAACGGCTTTTATCCTATTTAATTTCATATTATGTCTTGATTGAATAGCACAAATATAGTGAATTATATTTGATAAATCGAATTATTTTTATTACATTTACGCCCTATAAAAGATTATCATTATAAAAAAGATATCGGATAATCCACATTCACCTCAAATATGAGCAAAGTATTAAAACCCAATGATGCCATTAAGGCTGTTTACGAAGATAAATTCCAATTATTTTTACAGAATATTGGAGTTTATGAGAATGTTGTGGCTGGAACTGAAAAATGCAAATTTTGCAGTCAACCAATCACCTTAGATAACATCGCATCCGTTTTTCCGGAAAGCGGTACTGTCAAGTTTGTTTGTGACACCCCTGAATGTATTCATAAGATGAATAACTATTTTAACGAGAAACAATGATAAACATTTATATCATCATTCCTGTCAGCATTTTAGGCTTTGTTGCAGGCAGTGGATTTGTTTGGTTTATCTTTACTCATCCTGAGATCTTAGATAAGTGGATATCCTGTTTTTATCGGTTGTTCAAGGCTATATATAAAGAAGCCGACAAGCGATTTGTGAAGTATAATATCCAATCTATCCTCAACGGCTTCATCGCCAAACTCAATACCGACGTTCCTAATCTTGATGCACAAAGGATTAATATTGAATGGATTGATGAAGAAATCACACCAGAGTCCTTTTTGAAATCTGGAACTCTCGTTCTTCGGATGCACAAAAGCACTAACCAGAACCGAAATATCGTCAACGCCACATATACATTCGTTTCTCGCGAGGTATTAAAGAAAACCAAAACATATTTAGCATCTTACCAAAAAGATGCAATCGATTTATTTGTATCATATAAGGTTTTAGAAAAAGCAGGTCACGATATTATGGATGCTTTTGTCCAAACCTATCTTCGTGACGGACTTGAGAAGGATTCAATCGACAAACTTTACGCGAAATTTGAAAAAATTGATACCTGTGGACTATTTTTCCCGGTATTTATTACTGAGATGACATTTCTCGGCGAGAAAATATTTGGTAAAGGAGTTAATCGTAATAAGATCTATCAAGAGATTGATGGTCTTGTCTCGTTTCTCTTAACTCTTGCGAACCGTAAGACAGGAGAATACTCCAATTTGGAGTATGGCGGCGAGTATTCGAAATTCGCAATCAGAATTGTTGGTAAACAATATAAGATCGAAGAGGAGGGTAAGCGAATCTACATCAATAACATTCGGCAAATCACGCAGCCTATCGAAACATTATATCTCATAGGAAATTTCTACAACAAACAATTCATCGATGAAGTCTCTTCTGACTTGACTGAAGATGATGTTTGGGAAATATTTCATAAAGTTGCTGCTAAAGCGAAATTACGGACAAGGGAGGGCGAAGAGTTTGATGTCAAGAATTACATTATATCGTTGAGAAAAAAATCCGTGACGATTGTCACACGGAGATAGTTAAAAGCAAATTATGGAAACTATTCATCTATCACACCTTCGATAGTCGGTACTGTGGTAGGGTATAAATGTTTGCTTGCCGTATTTATTCACCAATGGCCTCCGTCCGTCTCAAACGGTGCGGTTTGTTTGCGCAAAATTCATTTATTATTGCATAATATATTGATAATAAATATGGATAAATTTCTTCAACGAAAAAGGAGGTCGTAGTAATATGAGATTTTTTCATTCCGAAGAAGAAGCTTACGATTTTATTTATCAAGATGCTTTAAGTTTCCATCAAACAAGTGAGAAATATGGCATAAAATGGTGATCAGATGATTTCCAAAGCCTAAGCGGCCATGAATCGAAGTCAGGGCAATTTGATTTACCTTGACTTATGAAATTTTAAATACAATCAAGTTTTGCGGTACCTATCTTTGGTCAATCTGGTACAAGAATTCATACAAAGCCCTTCGGAATTTAGGACTATATCCGACCTCTATATAAAAGTTAGATATGACCAGAAAAGAATTGGAGCGGAAACTTGAAAAGTCAGGACGTTTAAGTCGTTACTTTTTAGATGGTTCCCTTCGTTCAGATTGTGGCATTTTATTGAGAAATTATTCTGTATGGGAATATTTCCATATGGACGAAAGGGGAAATCGGACGCCTTTAAATTATTTACTTCGGCAGAAAAAGCCTATGATTATTATAAAAATGCGTTAGATTCTTGCAACGTTTTTCAGACGGCATTAAACAAACGCCCAAGTAGTTTGCGGCCGAGCGATCTTCGGAGAGCCGGATTTCCCCTGATATGGCCTGCCCGAAGTTTCCGGATCGTCGCCTGGTTGTGAAATTTCCATGTTTGCCGGGCCGAGTTGTTAAATTCGGGGCGGGGCGCATTGTTTTTTCTCTTTTTTGTTATACATTTGCCGTGTCGAACAGAAACTGTAGAACGTTTAATCCGTTACGAGGAGCGATGAATCAGCTTTCGCCTTTTTTTGGTTATTATTTTTACTTCTACTTTACCAAAAGCGGACTGGGATCGCGTTGCCTTTAGCGAACGAATCGAACGATGAAAAGATAGACGATCCCGGTCCTTGCAAGGTCCGGGTTTTTTTTTTGAGATGAAGATGACAAGCCAGAACGAATGGACGGAGCCGGAGGCTGTGGGCGGCGTGGGAGCGCGCGTCGCCATTCAGGGCTACGAAGGTAGTTTCCATCATATCGTCGCGCGTCGCTTTCTGGGCGAGCGGGCGGAAATCGTTCCCTGCGATACGTTCCGCGAAGTGGCCCGGCAGGTCGAGAGCGGCGGAGCCGAGTACGGTATCATGGCGATCGAGAACTCGATCGCGGGAAGTATTCTGCCCAATCTGGGTATTCTGCATAACAGCCGTCTTCAGGTGACCGGGGAGTATTACCTGCATATCCGGCAGAACCTGATGGCGCTGCCCGGGGTCGGGCTCGAGGGAATCGAGGAGGTGCACTCGCACCCGATGGCGCTGCTGCAGTGCGTCGATTTTCTCGATACGCATCGCTGGCGTCTGGTCGAGACCGAGGATACGGCCCTCAGCGCCCGGCGCATCGCCGAGCGGGGCATCCGCAATGCGGCCGCCATAGCCGGCGATTTGGCCGCCGAGCTTTTCGGGCTCGAAATCGTCGCGGCGGACATCCACTCGATCCGTAATAATTACACGCGTTTTTTGGTGCTTCGTCCCGACCACCAGCCGATCGACGAGCGCTCGGACAAGGCTTCGCTCTGCTTCAAGACCGACCATCGTCATGGCTCGCTGATACGCGTACTGCGCGAAATGGAGGACTCGACGATCAATATGACCAAGCTGCAGTCCTCGCCGATTCCGAGCGAGCCGTGGCACTATATGTTTCATGTCGACATGGAGTTCGCCTGCATGGACGACTATAACCGTGTGATCGAGCGGATGCGGTCGGTCACCAGCGAGTTGCACGTGTACGGCGTGTACCGCAAAGGACAATGAGAACGATTGAAAAACGACAAGAGATGAAACCGATCGAAATGAAATTGGCCCGGAGACTCGGCGGAGTGGGAGAGTACTATTTCTCGAAAAAGCTGCGCGAAATCGACCGGATGCGCGCCTCGGGCCGTCAGATCATCAATTTGGGTATCGGCAGTCCCGACAGGCCGCCCCATCCGGACGTGATCGGAACGCTGGCCGCCGAGGCCGCCAAGCCCGGCAATCACGGCTATCAGCCTTACAAGGGCGCGGCCGTGCTGCGCGAGGCGTTCGCGCTTTGGTATAAGGAGCGCTACGGCGTTGCGCTCGATCCGGAGGGCGAGATTCTTCCGCTGATCGGGTCGAAAGAGGGCGTGATGCACGTCTGTATGACCTATCTCGACGAAGGTGACCGCGTGCTGGTGCCCAATCCCGGCTATCCGACCTACCGTTCGGCGGTGACGATTGCCGGGGGCGTCTGCGTCGATTACGTGCTGCGCGAGGACGGCGGGTGGATGCCCGATTTCGACGAAATCGAGCGCGGCGGTCTGCAAGGCGTCAAGATGATGATCGTCAACTATCCGCACATGCCGACCGGAGCCGCCCCGAAGGAGGGCCTGTTCCGCCGTCTGGTCGATTTCGCCCGCCGGCACGGCATCCTGCTGCTGCACGACAATCCGTACAGCTTTCTGCGCAACGACCGTCCGGAGAGCCTGCTGGCCACGCCCGGAGCGACGGAAGTGGCGCTCGAGCTCAATTCGCTGAGCAAAAGTCACTGCATGGCGGGCTGGAGAATCGGGATGATCGGCGGAGCCCGCGAGCGCATCGACGAGATCATCCGTTTCAAGAGTAACATGGACTCGGGCATGTTCTATCCGCTGCAGGCCGCTGCCGCGAAAGCCCTGTCGCTGGGCGACGACTGGTATCGGGAGCTCAATGCGCTGTACCGCCGCCGCGAGGCCAAGGCTTACGAGATACTCGACGCGGTCGGCTGCACCTACGATCCCGTTCAGGCGGGGCTGTTCGTTTGGGGACGGCTCCCCGAGGGAGCCGGAGACTGCTATGAGTTTTCGGACAGGGTATTGAACGGCTGCGGCGTGTTCCTTACGCCCGGCGGCATTTTCGGCTCGGAGGGCGACCGTTACATCCGCATCAGCCTCTGCGCAACGGAGGAAGTGCTGCAACGCGCGGCCGACCAAATAAAAGGAATGGTATTATGAAAGCGGCCATCGTAGGCGTCGGGCTGATCGGAGGATCGTTTGCTCTGACGCTCAAGGATAACGGAATTTGCGACGAGGTGATCGGAGTCGACAATTCCGAGCGAAACCGGGCCAAGGCGCTCGAACTGGGGCTCGTCGACCGGACGGCATCGCTGGCCGAGGCTGTCGCCGGGGCCGATCTGGTGGTGCTGGCTACGCCGGTAGATTCTATTCCGCTGCTGGCCGTCAAGGTGCTCAATCAGGTCGATCGGCAGGTCGTCATCGACATGGGCTCGACCAAGCAGGAACTGTGCGAGGTGATCGCGCAGCACCCGCGCCGGGGCCGCTTCGTAGCGACGCATCCGATGTGGGGAACCGAGTACAGCGGTCCCGAGGCGGCCGAGCACGACGCTTTCAGGGGCCGCACGGTCGTCTTCTGCGACCGCGAGCTGAGCGATCCGGACGCCGTGGAGTTCGTCGAGCGGGTCTATGAGCGGATAGGCATGCCGATCAAGTACATGAGCGCCGAGGAGCAGGACACCCATACGGCTTATGTGAGCCATATATCGCACATTACGTCGTTCGCGCTCGCGCTGACCGTGCTCGAGAAGGAGCGCGAGGAGGAGCATATTTTCGATCTGGCCGGAGGCGGCTTCGAGAGCACGGTCCGTCTGGCCAAGAGCTCGCCCGAGACTTGGGTTCCGATCTTCATGCAGAACAAGTATAACGTGCTCGACGTGCTGCGGGAGCATATCCACCAGTTGCAGATTTTCCGGCGCATGCTCGAGCGTGACGATACGGAAGGGCTGCGAACGATGATGCAGCGCGCCAACCGGATCAAGAAGATATTGAAATAGCCGGCCGGGGATTCCGAGAGGGGAGGCCCGGGCGTCGGCGTCCGGGCCGGAACGGAACGAAAGCCGCCGGTCGGGATCGCTTCTCGGCGGAGCGGGGCCTTCCCGTTTCGTCCGGGCTCCGGCAAGGCAAATGAGAAACAACGCGAAAAGAACAACGATATGAAACCGTTTGACATCAAGGCGAAACGCCCTCTCATTATCTCGGGCCCGTGCAGTGCGGAAACCGAGGAACAAACTTTGGAAACCTGCCGGCGGATTGCCGACACGGGTCTCGTCGACGTGCTGAGGGCCGGCATTTGGAAGCCGCGCACGAAGCCCGGTTCGTTCGAAGGCGTGGGCCTCAAGGGGCTCGCGTGGATGAGCCGTGCCCGCGAGATTACGGGCTTGCCGATCGGCACCGAGGTAGCCACGTCCAAGCATGTAGAGGCGGCGCTGGAATTCGGCGTGGACGTGATCTGGGTCGGCGCGCGCACGACGGTCAATCCGTTCAGCGTGCAGGATATAGCCGATGCGCTGAAAGGTTCGGACGTGACCGTGCTGATCAAGAATCCGATGAATCCCGACATCGAGCTGTGGGGCGGCGCCGTCGCGCGGATGCGGAACGCCGGCATCGAGAAGCTCGGGCTGATTCATCGCGGCTTTTCGGCCTACGGAGCCTCGCTGTACCGCAACAACCCGATGTGGCATCTGGCCATCGAGATGCGGAGCCGTTTCCCCGAGCTGCCGATGATCTGCGATCCGTCGCATATCTGCGGCTGCCGCGACTATCTGCTCGACGTGGCGCAGAAGAGCGCCGATCTGGATTACGACGGGCTGATCGTCGAAAGCCATATCTGTCCCGACAAAGCGTGGAGCGACGCTTCGCAACAACTGACGCCCGACGGGCTCGAGGCGTTGCTTCGGAGCATCGTATGGCGCCGCTCGACGACCGACAGCCCTTCCTATCAGCAGGCCTTGGCGAAGCTGCGCGCGCAAATCGATCAGATCGACGCCGAGACTTTCGAGCTGCTTAGCAAGCGGATGCGCGTGGCCGAGGAGATCGGCCGCGTGAAGAAGGAGAACAACGTGGCGATCCTGCAGGGAGGCCGTTGGAGCAGCATCGTCGACCGGGTCGTCTCGCAGGCTCCGAAGCTGGGGGTCAGCGAAGAGTTTCTCAAGACCGTTCTCGAAGCCATTCATCTCGAGAGCATCAACCTGCAGAACCGGATCATGAACCGGTAAGGCGCGTAAGAAAATTGCGTTTTTCGACGTATTGTTTGCGCATTCTGTTCGGAATCTTTATTTTGGGGAAGTTCTCGCGACGGGACTTCCCCTTTTTCGTAACGATAGCCTGATGAAACGAAAACCTGACTTTTCCCTGCCGGCGATCGGCCGTTACGTCGAGGCGCTCGGTGCGCCCTACGGACTGTTTCGCACGCTGGGCGACGTATCGCCCGAGTACGATGCCTGCGGGGCCCCGGTCTTCATAGCCGGCAACTACGCGGCGGTATTCCGGATACGGACGGCCGACGGCAAGCGCAGGGCGTTGAAATGCTACATACGGCCGACGGGCTATGCCGAGGCGATATGCGAGGCGCTGGGGCGTGTCCGCTCCCCGTATCTGGTCGAGTGCCGCTATTTGCCCGACGAACTGTACGTGTTCGATCTGGCCGGACAGGGCAGCTACCGTTCGGTCGTGCTGATGGAGTGGGCCGATGGAGAACCTTTGGGCCGTTGTCTAGCCCGCTTGTGCGGCTCGGACGACCGCGAAGGGCTCGGGGCGCTGGCCCGGCGCTTCGACCGTTTGGGATTGTGGCTGCTGGAGGCCGATTTCGCACACGGCGACCTGAAGCAAGACAATCTGATCGTCATGCCCGACGGGTCGTTGCGCCTGATCGATTACGACGGGGTCTACCTGCCCTCGCTGGCGGGTAAGCCCGGACTGGTAGCCGCCTCGCCGGCTTACCGGCATCCTTTGTGCGGCAACGGGTTTTTCGGCCCGGAGGCGGACGACTATCCGCTGGCCTTGATAAGTTTCAGTCTGCATGCGCTTGCGGACGACCCGTCGCTGTTTCTTCGCTATAGCGACGGCGAGAACATTCTGCTCGATGCGGAACAGGTGCAGCCCGGCCGTTCGGAGTTGTACGACCGACTGATGGATCGGTTCGCTAAGGAGGGCGCGCTTGCGCAGGTTCGTCTCGGCCGATTGCTGAGAAGTCCGTCGCCCCGTTTGGACGGGCTTGCGGAGGCGTTGGCAGGGCTCTCCGGAATCGAGACGACATCCGGAGCGGCAAGTTGGAGCGTAATCGACGACGAGGATCCCCGGATGGCCGTCGTCTCGCAGGGAGGCCTTTTCGGCTATGCCGATTTGGAACAGGGAAGGCTTCTCCTGCCTCCGGTTTATCAGGATGCGGGGCCTTTTCGCGAGGGGCTGGCCGTCGTGCGCCTCGGCGATCGGTTCGGCCTGATCGACCGCGATGGGGTGTGGCGGGTCGACTGCGGTCGGTACGACTATGTGGGGCCGTTGAGCGGAGGCCGGGCTCTGGTCCGCCGCGACGGTCTCTACGGCTTCATAGACCGCCACGGCCGCGAGGCGATAGCCGTGAGGTATCCGTTCGCCTGTAGGTTTCACGAGGGCCGGGCGGTCGTTCGTATCGGCGACAAGTACGGCTATATCGATACCGAGGGACGTCAGGCGATCCCGCCCGTTTTCGACCGGGCATATCGCTTCATTGGAGGAAAAGCGCGTGTCAACCGTTGCGGCGAGACTTTTTTTATTGACAAATCGGATGAATGTTGGCTTAAATTTGATTAAAGTCGCTAACTTTATTCCGTTATTTTCGGGATGGGCGGATTCCTGGTTTGGTTTTTTCGGAAATGCCTGTTGTGACGCGTGCCGATACACAATTTTAAGATATTGACAGACAAGATATATGTATGAGGCAAGAATCAGCCGGAACCATCCGGCTGCGTTTTTGATTCTGATCGATCAGTCCGGTTCCATGTCGGAGCCTACGACGTTCCATGGCCGCAGAATGTCCAAGTCCGAGGCCGTTGCCCTGACGGTCAATATGCTGATTGACGAATTGCTGAACCGTTGCAAGCGCGAGGAAGGGTATCGCGACTATTTCGATATTGCCGTACAAGGTTATCACGGCGACCGGGTGGTTTCGCTCTGGGGCGATCCGGAGCGGACGTTCATGCGTCCGAGCGAGCTGGCGGGAGCCGAGCTCTGCCGCGTGGACGTTCAGCAGGAACGTACGCTGCCCGGAGGCAAGACCGTCGTTTCGGTCATAAGTCAGAAAATCTGGGTCAGGCCTTTGGCGTCGGATAAGACCCCGATGTACTCGGCCCTGAGGCGATGCCACGAGTTGTGCAGCCAGTGGTGCGCTCGGCGTTCAAACCGCGAGAGCTATCCGCCGACGATCTTCAATATAACGGACGGCGAGTCGTCCGAGGGCGACGAGCGGCGGTTGCTCGACGCGGCCGAGAGCATCCGCAAGTTGGGTACGGACGACGGGACCGCCCTTTTGATCAACATCCATATTTGCTCGGACGAGAGCCGGAGACAAGTGCTGTTTCCGATGTCCGAGCAGGAGCTGCCCGAGCAGCGTTATGCCCGGCTGTTGTACCGGATGTCGAGTACGATGCCGGATATTTACGGCGAAAGCATCGTCCGTTTGCGCGGAGGGGGCGACGGGCCTTTTCGCGGGATGAGCTACAATGCCGGAATGACGGAGCTGGTGAGCATGATGGATATCGGATCAGTCAGTGTGAATCTATTATTTTGAGAGAGATATGGGTTTGGCGATACATAATTTGATAGAGTCGGTTTGCAATCCTTCGGGACGTTTCAAAATGCTGGACGGAATCCGTGTGAAAACGGACAGCAAGGGAGACCCTGTATTTTTGTATAAGGATCGGTCCGTCTGCTTCTGGGTGGATTGGAATGGGAACGGGTATGTCCTGAAATGTTTTTTGCATTGCCAAGAATCGGACAAGGCTTCCTTGCAGCAGATCGCCGAATATCTCGAGGGAATCAATTCGCCCTTTTTGGTCGATTACGTTTATCTGAACGATGAGATGCTCGTATTCGACGATTCGGGAAACAGTTATTATATCGACGTCGTTCTGATGGGATATTCTTCGGAGATGGTTCCGATGGACGAGTTTCTGGACAGGGCGGCCAAGCGAGGCGACCGGCAGGCGGTGGAGCGGCTGTTGGACGATTTCTGCCGGATGGCGGTCTGGCTGATCAATGACAGGATCGTGCACGGCGCGATCCGCGCGAGCAATGTGCTGGTCGCTTCCGACGGGACGGTGCGTCTGATCAACTACGAGTCGATGAGGATTCCCCCGAGTGGATCGATGCATGGCAGCGTGATCGACAACGATAACATCGTCGTGGCCAATCTGGCGCTCGCATTGCGCGTGCTGCGCGACGACCCGAGCCTGTTCTATACGCTGAGGGGCAATTCGATGTTCCGGCTGCCCATACTCCGCTCGTCCCTGTTGCCCATGTTCGCGCATGCGGCGCAGAAATCGGGTTGCGTGCCGATGCAGGCGCTCGTCGAAATGCTTTCGACCTGTAATCATACCCTGCACAGCCGGCGCGAGCTCTCCGAGGTGCTCGAGGCGCTGACGGCCGACCGTACGCCGGTAACGGTCGATTTGTCGAAAATCGCTATCGATTCGGAAGAGGAAACCTATATGCACGAAATGGCTTGCGAGAACGAGCGAAAGCTGCGAGACAACAGCTTCAAGGCGCAGTATAGCTGGGTCGGCGAAATGAGCGAGGCGCTGACCAGCGCGGACGTAATCGCGACGCTTGACTACATGCTGGAACTTTCC
>ERZ826051.887-NODE-887-length-30805-cov-2.836780_pt1 | contig 30805 bp, 26 predicted proteins | sample MGYA00519928_ERZ826051 | MGnify/ENA primary metagenome ERZ826051 (study PRJEB31778, sample SAMEA3449219) | human gut metagenome | biome: human gut; feature: human-associated habitat; material: faeces | place: United Kingdom | collected 2010/2012 ...
TATTATCATCTACATTCAGGTTCCATGCTTTCTCAAGAATGTATTCGTAGGGAAATTGCATCACATCCAATCCTTCCAACGTGGAGCCGATACCTTTAAAATTGCTTCCGCCGTTTATCAGGGTGTTGTCCAGACGGACACCGCTTTCTTTTACGTTTCCGGTGAGCGTGGTGTTTCCGCCAAAGTTACCAAGATAACACCAAATGTAAGGTTGGCCGTGGAAGTGTTCGATGGTTTTCCATAATTCCACGTTCTCGCAGTGATAATCTAAAAGTACCATTTTGCCTTGCGGCACTCCTGTCAACATTGCTTTCACGCGCGGTGCGGTCCAGTCTTTACGGTCGAAGTAGAACATCCAGGTCATTTGCATCCATTCGGCTTTCGGGTCGGCAGCAGTCAGGGTGTGATACATGTCCGCGGATACTTTACTGAGGTATTCCGGTTCCCAGCTTGGAGGATCTACCTCATTGAAAGGGTCTACGCCATAAATATGATCTGTCCCGAAGAGACGGGTTTGTTCCTTGATGTACTGTTTTTGGATAGTAGCAAATAAGGCTTCTTCCGGATTCAAGAAATGACAGCGATACTCTTCGGCAAAACCTGCCCATTTTCCGAGATTTTGAATATTCGCTTCGGGGAAGATACGCTTCAGTGCACCGGGCACATGTCCGGCGAAGGCGGGAAGTACCGGTTTCATGTTCAATTCGCGTTCGCGGGTCAGAATTTTCTTTTGTAATTCCACTTGGCTATCCAGCCAGTGCATGGGTAGAGGGCCGTTCCATCCATCTATATTGGCCATCCGGTGCCAGGGAAGATAGGTCGGTCCGGTAAAGTAAGAGCGTATTTCTTCATCCGTCAGTCCTATTTTCTTCCATACTTTGTACCACACGGCTTCTTGTCCGGTAATGGCCAGGGGCATGTTGATGCCGTTTAGCGCCATCCAGTCGATGAGGCGTTCCCAATCTTTCCATTGCCAGAAAGGCATGGTGTAGCCATATGTACAATAATTCAGGAAGAAACGCCGGTCTACTTTCGCTTCTATTTGAATGGGTTTCTCGACAGCCGGAAGTGTTTCAGGCATTTCTACCGGAATGTCAGCATACCAGGAGATAGTGGTCAGGCAATAATATCGCAAGTAGTGATTCAGTCCCATAGCCATCGAGTTGGCATTGTTGCCACTGATTATGATTTTCCGGGGATCGGAAGCGTCCAGGCGGAAACAGTCTTTCCCGTCTATCGGTTTTATCTTTCTGAACTGAAAGTTTTCGGCGTATGCCGGAATGAGACGTTTTACCATCGATTGCATGGCAACTACGTCTTTCTCTTTCGCTCCCGCCGCGAGGGAGAGGAATAGGGTTACGATAACCAGACAAATGTTTCTTTTCATCATTTTTAATTAGAGTTTTATGTAAATTTGTTTTTTAAACAGAATATATCCCACCAGCCAAATGAGGGACAGGAAAAGGGCGGCATACATGAACGAACCGAAATAATTGCCGAATAGAGGTTGCAGGCAGGTATCGAACAGGAAAGTATTGATATGCCATGTACGGAACAGGTCACCGAATATCTCGGCTGCTACATATAGCAGCAATGGATTAACCCCGAAGACTTTGAAGAAAGTACACCATTCTTTCTTTTTTCGGACGTCGATTACTTCAATTAGTACAGCCAATGCCAAAGCAGCTATTCCGCAAGTAACCAGCACGAAACTCGGTGACCACAGGCGTTTATTCAGCGGACAGGCATAGCTGAGCAGGAATCCGGCAAAGAGCAGGAGAGTGCCCATAAAGAAGAGTTGCTGCATCCTCTCCTGGTTGTCTTTCCGGTTGATAAGCATGTGACCGCATACAAAACCGATCATTACTTGGGCTACGGCAGAAATGGTACTCAGAATTCCTTCGGGCTCAACGAATTGCCGGCCTTGCAAGTACATGTGGCTGGTTCCTAAAACGGTGGAATCGACTATGGCCATGATGTTATCGGGACTTTTCTCGAATCCGTTTCCTGCCAGTTGAAGGATAAAATAGCCTATTAGCAAGAGCAGGGCTATCGGAAGAAAACGTTTGTGTGGGATGAATAATGCCATGACGGCAGTGATCCCGTAACAGATGCCGAGCCGTTGCATCACTCCTAAGATGCGCATGTGCTCCCAGTCGTTCCAGATTCCCGTTTCGAAGGAATGGATGAGCCATTTCATCGCAATGCCTATCAGAATTAAAAGAAAAGCACGTTTTATTATTTTTCCGATTGTAAGTTGCCATCGGAAATTGTATTTCCGGAGGGAGATATACGTGGAAATTCCCATTAGGAACATGAACATCGGGAAGACGAGATCGGCAGGAGTAAAGCCGTCCCATTTTGCATGCCGTAGTGGGGCATAGCCATATCCACATGCACCGGCATTGTTGACAAGTATCATGCCGGCAACAGTGATACCTCGCAAAACATCGAGAGAGAGAAGACGTTGGTGGGTGGACATAGGGGGATTCATGATTTATGGATTATGATTTATGAATTATGAATTATGTGAAACGGGAACTACCAGATGAGACATAGAAGGGTGGTGGAGGTGGCTAATACGGCTCCTATGAGGGTTTCGTAGGGGATAAGTTTTAACCGCTCTTTAAACGTCAGTTCGCAAACGCCTCCGGTGGCATGGAAAAAGGAGCCGTGGGGCAGGTGGTCCAGAACGGTAGCGCTGGAATTTATCATGGCAGCTCCCCAGGCGGCTGATATGCCTACGGCAAGGATGGCATCGGCAAAGGAAGCCGAAGCAAGCGTAGCACCAGCGGTAGTGGATGCCGTAGCGGCGGACATTAACGCGCCCGATACCGGGGCTATCATTATTTCGTTGAAATGCGCTTGTTCCAGAAGATGCAGTATCCAGTCTTTAAGGGTGGAGTTCTTGATGACGCCCGCAATTGTTCCTGTTCCGATCAGCAGTACGGCTACGGTGGACATCTTTTGAAGACCGTACTCTATACTCGGCAAGATGTTTTTCCATTGTTTCATGCAGAGAATGCCGCAGATGCCGCCGATGGGCAATGCGATGAGAGGGTCGACGGTGATTCCTGCCACAGGCCGCAGGGCGAGTAGGATGATTGTGATAATGGGGGCTACCAGACTGCTGGCAAGAGACGGTAATTGTTTGTCGTCTGCAACTTCTTCTTCTTGTTTGGTTCCATTGTTTGTCAATCTTTTAGGGATAAGACGCATGATGACGAAAATCGTAAAAAGTAGTCCTATAACTGCCGGCAGAACATTATAAAACATGACCGATGAGAGATCGGCTTTAAAGTTTTCGGCGGCAATGATGGTATTCGGGTTGGGAGATACTATATTACCACATTTTCCACCGCCGATCATGGCTATCAGCAGCACGGATGGCGACAGCCCCAGACGTTTTCCGATGGATAAGGCGATGGGGGCTACGGTGATAACCGCTACGTCGATAAAGACGCCGACTGTACACAGCAACATAGTGGCCAGAGCCAAAGCGGCAAATACACGCTTCTCACCGAGTGTGTTGATGATGGCATTGGAAATAGTAGTTGCTGCTCCTGTTTTGATTAGTATGCCCGATAGCACACCTGCCGTAAGAATGCGAATAATGGCTGGAGTTACGTCCTTGACACCGTCCGTCATCACGCTTACGGTATCTGCCAGTGACAGTCCACCCAATAATCCGCCTACAATAGCACCGGCAATCAGGCTGTAGGTAGGAGATATTTTCTTTATAATTAAAAAGACGGATATTAATAATCCGAATAAAGCACCGATGGCAGTCATAGAAGAGGATTTGATTTATGATTTGTGATTTATGATTTATGCTTGGATTCGGGGGATTTAGGAATTCGGGGTGAAATGCTGTATGATACGGAGGAGCTGGGTGACGGTTCGCTCTATATTATTCAGGGTGAATTCTTTTTGCATGGCCTTGTCTAAGGAAACAGGAGCCGGTTGAATGGACAGTACGGCGGTAAATCCCATTTCATTCAGTTGGGTGGTAGCTTCTACTCCTCCTCCCAATGCTATTACGGGAACATGCTGTTCGTGAGCTATTCTCAGTATTCCACCCAGTGCTTTTCCCATAGCTGTCTGGGCATCGAGTTTTCCTTCTCCCGTGAATACTAAATCGGCATCTTGCAGCGATTCGTGAAAATGCAGTATTTCCAGTATGGTGTCGATGCCCAGTTTGAGGGTAACCCGGAGGAAAGGCAACAGACCGCCTCCCATACCACCGGCTGCTCCGGCACCGGGGATGGAAGCGATGTTTATACCTTTCTGTTCCTCGATTACAGCAGCATAATGTTGTAAACCTTTGTCCAGTGCTATTACTTCTTCATCGGAGGCCCCTTTTTGCGGAGCATATACAAAAGCGGCTCCTTGCGGACCGTAAAACGGATTGTTTACATCACAGGCAATAATAAAAGAAGATTCTTGCAAAGCCGGGTGGAGATGTGAATCGTCAATGGAAGCTATGTGCATCAGGTTGCTTCCCTGTGGATCCAGCCTGTTTCCCGATTTATCGAGAAAACGAACGCCTAAAGCAGCCAGCATACCTATCCCGGCATCATTCGTCGCACTCCCTCCAAGCCCCATGATGAACTGCCGGCAACCTCTGTTCAGTGCATCCAGAACGATTTCTCCCGTGCCATAGGTAGAAGTGTTCATCGGGTTTCGTAGTAGATCCGGGACTAACGGTAGACCACTGGCGGCGGCCATTTCAAGTATGGCCGTTGTTCCGTCTCGGGTAATTCCGTAGGTTACTTCAATCGGGTTCATCAACGGATCGTGTACGAGGCATGATATTCTGTCGACATTTAATCCCGTACAGATGGCTTCTGTCGTTCCTTCGCCTCCGTCTGCAATCGGAAACGTGGCTATGTTGCAGTGAGGATATACTTTTAAAATAGCTTTCTCTGCTGCTTTGGCAATGTCGAGAGACCCAACTGAACCCTTAAATGAGTCGAATGCAAGAAGTATCTTTTTCATGGTTGTGCATCGTTTTAATTAAAACCTCTTTATAATCAAACCTTTTTTGATTCACCAAAAATAAGACTTTAATTTTTTATTTCCTTGGCTTTTTGTACCAATTCGATTGCCATATCCAATGGTTTTTCAAATGGGGTAGTGGTATTATGCCAAGGAGTACGTATCCATTCTTCTTCCCAGTTGTCCAAATCACCGCGTTGCTTGGAGAAATAGAGCTTTAGGCGCGGAATATAGTAATCTTTGATCAATCCGCTCCAAAAACGTGCTGCATAATCCTCCTGGAATCCTCCCCAAGTGGTAATCAGCCGTTTGGCATTTGCTTCATAAGCATCTTTTTCCGCAGGTGTAGTACCGCTATTTCTGGCCAGTTCCACCCATTCCTCCAAACGGTAGAGCGGGTGAGAAGCCAGCAATTTATCAACGTTTAGCAGCAGGTCGATAGCTTGATTTAAATGTTGATGTGCGGCAACCGGCTTTCCGGCGGTATCTTCAGTCAGTGCTTGCTTGTAAAGTTTGTCAGCTTGGGCAGCGATGTAATAGGAAGCAAATTCAATGGCATCGTTGACGTAGAGTTTGGAACGATTTAAGCTGTCTGCACTTGCCAAGAATAATTCTATTCCGTGCAGGAAATCGTCGCTTACGTCTATCTTACTGATACGCCGTTGATCCGGAATTACCGTTTGCCAAGTGAAACGGGGATAGGAATACAGCGAACTGTATGCTGTCTTTCTGAATAGCTCCCAGGCATTTTTCATACTTTCCGGATAGGCACCGTAACGGGCCGTGCAATATGAAGGCATCCATTGCTCCGGATCGATTGCCTGATCGGTCCATCCCATATCTGCCAGTAGCTCGTAGACCACTTCGTTATTTTCGAGCCCTTCGGGTGCTGAGCCAAAACCGATCAGGTTTCCGTGAGAAGGGGCTTTCAGTGCTTCGGCTGAGGAGGTGGCATACATCTGTAAATCGCCTGTCAAAGGTGTTTTTCCTCCGAAATTAGGCACATAGCTGAATATCCATTTCTTTCCGTAGAAACCATCATGTACTTTCCAGGTCTGTTCGGTTCCCCAGACCCATTTCGGGTAATCGTTACCTAAATCGATGATGATCATTTTATCATCCGGGACGTGGCTTAATAATGCTTGCAGGCTTGCTTTGTCCCAGAAATCATGTTGATAGCCGAATGTCCAGCCTTGGGTCACCCAGATGGCATCCGGATTTCCTGCCGTGATGGAGCGATAGATAGATTCTCCGTATTGGGCCAGTAATTTATGTTTTCCTTCCACGTCGTCTTTTGCAACAGGAAGTTCCATCTCGTTGAAGCTGTCCGAGAGATAATAAGTGTTTTTTCCGAATTCCTTTTCCCACTCCTTGACGAACCGTTTTCCGATTTCTTCAAAGAAAGGAGAATCCGGAGGGAGCACGTAGGCATTGAATTTATCATCGAAACCACCCCATTTCAGGTGTTTGAACTTTATATCGGGATGCTTTTCGGCAAAAGCCATCGGCACGAAACCTGCAAAGGCCGGTGCTATCGGCTGCATTCCCAATTCGCGCATGCGGTTAATGATCTGATGTTGTAATTCAATCTGGCTTTTCTGCCATTCGTCGGACAGAGGTCCGTCCCAAGTATTCAGATTTCCCATGCGATGCCAAGGGAGGTGTGCCGGAGCAGTGAAAAATTCTCTGGTTTCTTCTTTTGTCAATCCCATTTGCAGCCATACTCGTTCGGCAATGGCTTCGCTGGCAACAGTGGCCAACGGCATGTTTACTCCTCGGAGTGCCATCCAGTCTATTTCGTTTTCCCAGCGCGCCCAGTCCCAGTAGGGAGTGGTGTATCCGTAGGTACAGACATTCAGGAAATACCGGAAGTCGTAAGGCGTGGTTTGTTTTCTTAATGAATAATCGGGCCATAAAGAGGGAAGTTCCAAATGTTCGCCACTCCAAGTCTTCATACTATGGCATGCTTCTCTCAGATAGGTGTGAAAAGCATAGCAAAGTGCTACTGTGCTACTTCCTTTGAGGGTTAGTTTTCCTTCTTTTGCTTCTATTTCAAAGGTTTCTTTCCCGTCAACGGGATTTATCTGTTGAAAACTAATACCATTTACTTTTTCTCCAATTTGCCGTTCGATGACGTGTTTGGCAGGAGTTACAATATCGGCGGAACCGGAAGTATCGGTGCAGGCGCCCGTAAAAAATACCCAGGCAATAGAAAAACAGGTAAGAAAGAAGCTTCTCATACAATTAGATTTTCAAAATTAATAAAGAGAGCCGGCAACCAAAGACATTAGGGGAATCTCCCCGGTTGCCGGCTGAAAAATGATAGTTGGATTGTGTTAAGATTACATTACTTCATGACTAATTTGGCCGTAACATTGTTCACTTTAGCAACGTAGATGCCTTTATCTATATTTAAAGTGGTTGAAGCATCTTTCTGAATAGTACCTTCGTATACTTGTTTGCCGGTCAAGTCGTAAACAGATACGGACACAGTACCTTCGAAACCATCTACGAACAGTTGGTTACCATCATTCCAGATTTTAATACTTGACTTTTGGGCTGCCGGGTTCCATAGGCCGGTTGCACTTCCATATTCTACAGCACCGATGGCGGGAGTAGCCGGGCGGGCAGTACCTAATTGGTCTGTTGTAGGAATCGTTACTCCTGCATAGCTGGCTGTTCCTTTGGCTATTGCAATACTGTTTTCACAAAGAGAAGCGATAGGTGTGGCATCATTACTCAGAGCCGGGCTCCATACTTCATCTCCTTCAATATCGGGAAATACTGTGTTATCCAATTTGTACAATGAAGTAAACAGCTTGCTGGTTGCGAAATCAGTAACCTTGATATTGGAGTTATCAAACAGGGCAGAGTGGTCTACATTGTTTAACTGGGTATCGTCTGCGGTAGCATAAGTCGCTCCATAAACACAGTTCTTTAATTCCCAATCATAGTTTCTTACGATTTCAACGCCGTCTTTTTTGTCTCCTTTCCAGAAACCTAAATCAGTAGGAACGAAATAAGCTCCATCAACCAACCCACCTGTATTTCCGGCAATAATGGTATTTACCAATACCAGTTTTGAAGAACAATCAGTATTGGAACATACGAAAATACCGCCACCTAAATTCTTGGTTGAGTAATTGGCTGTGATGGTGCTATTGATAATTTTTACACCGTCAAGTGGTTTTGATACATCACGTGAGTAGATATAAATAGCACCGGCACGGTTTCCGGCATAATTGTTCACAAATGTACTGTTTGTTATTGTCAATGCAAATGCTGATTCGTTTTTACCATTGGTGCTATACATATAAATGGCACCTCCGGAAGCCGAACTATTGTTGTTTTTGAATGTAGAGTTTTCAATAGTCACTTTGGCATTATTATAAATGCGGATACAGCCTCCATCACCTGTTGCCGAGTTACCGTCGAAAAGACAGTTCTTTATAGAGCAGGTTACATCCTGACTTACTCCTAATACGCCACCCGAACTACTGTGCATATTCTTGATAAAGTCACAATCTTGGATATTTAGGTTGGCTCCTGTCTGTACGAATAATGCTTGAGCTTTATTTTTCCCTGTAAAGACGCAATTTTTAATCATAATCGTGCAAGCTCCTTTCATTGATAATGTTTGCTTGGCACCGGTAAATTTTATTTTGTTTCCGGTAGCTTGGTTCATACCATCGATAGTCAATGATTTGGAATCTATGGTGACAGCATCAAATTCTTCAATGTCATCCGTTGCAAGATTAAACTTGATAACATCGTCAGTTTGTGCACTTGCCATTATGTTAGGGAAAGAACCTTCTACTGAAGGGTCGCCACTGGCACTTGTCACCGTAAGGTCTGCTGCAAACATATTACATGTTGCTAAACTTAATATTGCCGAAAGTAAAATTTGTTTTTTCATAACAATACAATTTTAATTGATTAATAAATGATATATCAGATAAAAGTTCCAAAGTTCGATTTTATAACACCAGCTTATGTGTATAGATCTCATTACCGTTTCTCAACCATAGCAAAACAATCTTTGATTTTTGGTTGTAAATAGGTAATTTGTCTCCATCTTGGATATAGGTATCGAAAATGATTTCTCCGGTGATTGAGTAAAGCTTTACATTAGCTATTCCTTCAATTCCTGTTATACGATAATTGTTACCGTCTTTTACAATCTCTATATTGTTTTTCTCATCCGTTATCGGTTTATTACCGGTAGCGTTTGATAAGTCGATTTTTACATAGACAGGTAAATGGTCTGAGACTGCTGTGAGGTCGATTTCACTCTGATCAGCAATTCCGGTTTCTACAACACGATAGGATGTGGAAGATTGGTTGTGACCTAAGATAAAGTCAATACAGTCTGCCGGAGCCGTAGACGGATAGGTGAACTGTTTGGTATTATTTAAGATAGAAAATCCATTATTTTTGAATGTAACCATCGCCCGGTAAGTCTCTTTTATGTTAAGATCACCTCCTAAAAAAACAGGTTTACTGACACTTTTTGCAAATTTGATGATATAGTCGGTTGCTACATCTCGGTCTTCTGCATTCAGAGAGTAATGGGTAGATAGGAAATAATAATCGGGAAATTCTGCAATTATGATTCCACGATTGTCATCCGGATCGGGTTTTGCCGTTCCTCCTCCTGTTCCTTTAGGAATAAGATGGGTTTTTACTCCAAGCGGTTCTTCTTTGCTTAATAAGGCGATACCGTAGTAGGTATTGTGAGTAATTAAAAAACGGGATTTCATTCCGGTTTTAGTACCCAATTGTTCGGCACAGTCTTTCACAAATCTTTGATCTACTTCTTGGATGGCTACTACATCGGGAGTTACACTTTTGATGACAGATGCAATTTTATCTACCTGACGCGAGTTGATGATGGTGTGCCCTTGAATATTATAGGTCATCATCGTCAGTTGTTTTCCCGAATCGTCTGCATGTGCCTGAATCAATCCATAACAGAGACTTATGGCAGTCACCAATAGGCAGCGTAAAGCGGTATTGAGTCTATTCATACTGTTAATTATTTAGTTTCTCTTATTAATTCTAATTCTGTGATAATAGGTAAATGGTCTGATAACAGCGATTGTATGGATTGAGTACGAACAACACGCCAAGCGTTTTTAGGATATCCGAAGAGATAATCAATTTTTATAGATGGTTTATGGGATGGAAAAGTAAGATCGTCATTTGTCAGTAAATTCCAACCGGCCATTCCTCTTTGTATCGTTTTGGAGTCTGGGCGTGCGTTGAAATCACCTCCTAAGATGACAGGGTAAGGCGATTGCATCAATGTTTCCGTAATCTTTTGTATCTGTAAAAAACGGGTATCTTCTGAAAAATAATCCAGATGCGTGCAGGCAAAAGTAATTGTATCGGTACCGTTTACTTCGAAAGTACCTTGAAGCATCACCCTTTGTTCTTTTTCCTGTGGGCGAGGTAACATCATTTTCTCTACTCTGAAATACGGATGTTTGGAAAGCATTCCTATACCGTAATATCCATTTTTATAAGTAATTGATTTTCCGTACAAAGGATACATTCCGGTGCGGTATCCTAACTCTGTAATGAAATCTTTTCCATTCTGTCTGGGGGCTCTTTCACGGTAGGTTTTACTGTCAACTTCTTGTAAAGCGACAAAGTCCGGTTGGAAAGCTTTGATGTGTTCGGCTATTTGTTCCAGAGAGGCCAGCTCACCAAAACGGAGATTATAAGTCATGACACGGATGCGCAATGTGTCTTGTTTTTGAGCGAAAGCCCAATTACCCCCAAAGATTGAAAGTAATGTTATTAATAGAAACTTTTTCATTTTGTTTATTTTAGTTTTTCGTATCCTCATCCGAATCGTTTCCGCCATTCCCGGAAGTTTCCGGAGCATTCTCTTCTGTTCCGCAGGAACAGAAGAGAGCCATCAGAGTGAATATGGACAGGTATATATTCTTATGTCTCATGATATTGTTTTTTTACCAACCTGGATTTTGTCCTAACGATGGGTTTTTTAATCTTTCCTGATAGGGGACAGGCCATAGATAATGCTTGCTTTCATCAAAATTACGTGAACCGCCTTCGGCAGTAGATTTATCATAAACCACATCACCGAACTCATCTACAATCGGGTTATCCTGATCGTCCACGTACGGACAGCCACCCAATTCATTCATACATACCTCCAAGCTGGGGCAAGTAATAGCACGGCCGAGGCGGAAACCTTCTTTCCAGCGCAGAATATCAAAGTACCGCATACCGTCGAATGACATTTCAATTCGTCTTTCACGTCTTAATTCTGTTTTTAAATCCATATTCCATGCTTCCAGTTCAGAGAGTTTCATCGGATGCATTCCTACCCTGTTACGCAGGCGATTGATCGTTTCATCGATTTGGTCTTGGGTTAAAGTTTCTCCTTGCTGGTTAAATAAGGCTTCTGCATAAATAAGGATAATTTCCGGATAACGAATTACGTTGATGTTATTGTGATCTTGGTCTGTCAGACCGGCCAACTCCGGAGAATTATATTTTTTGAAATAAAATCCGGTCTTTGTATTGGCACCGTTATTATTGTTCCCTTGCAAGGAAGCAAAACGAGGTAAGCCGAAAGTTGCATTTACTCTGTTGCCGGCATCACCATCATCACCGCCGGGCCATGCATCTCCCGGGGTATAGAGGGTCATTTTCATACGTGGATCTCTATCTTTGAAGTAATCGGCATAATGTGTTACCGGATATTTTGATAGAGGGGAAACGGCAACATCGGTTCTTTTGTAATATTCCAAACCGGTAGTGGCAGGTTTGCCGTCTGTACAAAGAAATGCATCGACAAATGTTTTGGAAGCGTTCAAACGTATATAATTTACCGGTGTACAAGTATAATTTGTCATATTATTCATCCGGATATCTTTTACGTATAAGCTATAAATGATGGATTCTTTATTATCAGGATCATTTTCAGAATTTCCTTCCAAGTGATAAACCTTTTCATAGTCATATAAATCGTAAGGACTGTTATCCAAGATATATTTGGAGACCTTTTCCGCCAGTTCATATCTTTGATTTTGGAGAGCGATACGTGCCATCAGTGCCAAGGCTCCCCATCTGTCGATACGGCCTACATCTTGACCGGTCTGAATTTCCGGACTCAGTTTCTCGGCTGCCCACTTCAGATCTTCGATCATCCAATCGACGACCTCTTCTTTGGGATTACGGGGGCCATAAGCTTCTTCAGAACTGATAACCTTATCGATCAAAGGTACATCACCCCATACAGAAGTCAGCCAAAAGTACTGTAACGCCCGGATTACTTTCACTTCGGCCGCATACACGTCTTTTGTTTCTTGAGGGACATCTGCGGCATTATAATTATCTAAAAAGTTATTGCAATCAAAAATGTGGCCATAAATGTCTCTCCAATAATTGTAGAATGGAAAGTTGTCTTGCGCACTGCTGGTTCCTCCGCTCACTTTACTCAAGCCGGATGTCGGGTCTCCCCATACTACTGTTTCCGCACAAGCTTCACCCAGATTGATTATCAGGTCATATTGCAAACCTTCGTAACAGGGATACAAGGCAGCCCGCAGTTGGGCTTCCGTTTTCCAATATGTATCGTTGACCGCTTTGTCTAAAGGATATCTTTCCAAAAAATCACTGCAACTAAAAGTAGTCATCAGGCAGCAGCCTGCCAGAATATATTTTATTTTATTTTTCATGATGTTATTTCTTATTTGTTTAAGTTAGAATGTCAGATTCAATCCAAATACATATGTTCTTACCTGTGGATAAGTATCTCCGGAAGATTGTTGAACTTCGGGGTCGAAGCCGTCGAAATATTTGGTGACGGTAAACAAATTATCGGCAGAGACATAAGCTCTCAATCTGTTGATTCCAAATTTTCTCATCCATTTTTGTGGAAACGTATATCCTAATTGCACATTCTTTAAGCGGAGATATGCTGCATTTTCTATCCAGAAATCCGAGAATCTGCGATTGTGGGTCTGTGCATAATACATACGTGGATATGATGCGTTCGGATTTTCGGGAGTCCATCTGTCTAAATGAGACTTTTTGGGAACCGAGTAGTCGTTGATGAAACAATGTCTGGCTTCTTCACTTAAATAACCGTTTGCTTTGCCCACTCCTTGGAGGTAGAAAGAAAAGTCGATTCCTTTCCATTCCAGTTCTCCTTTGAATGAGTAAGAATATCGTGGAGTCTTGTCACCGATTATTTCTTTGTCGTAATCATCTATAATTCCGTCCGGTTTTCCATCCGGGCCACTGATGTCTTTGTATTTGATATCACCGGGCTGAACGGCAACACCGTCTTGTATCACCGGAAACTTCGGATTTACATAGTTGCCGAAACTGTCTTTTCCTTCAAAATCATCCACTTGTGCCAATCCGTCTGTTCTATACCCATAGTACGCATCAATCGGATCGCCTACTCTGCGAATTTGGTCTCCTAATACGGGGGCGCTCGAACCTAAATCTATAATTTTGTTTCTTGCATCGGATAAATTGAAGAATGCGCGGTATTTCACTTGACCTATTTGATCTCTCCAAGCTAAGTTTATTTCCCATCCTCTACTTTCTACTTCTCCTAAATTCTCCAATGGCAGGTAGTCACGGCTTGAGTCTTTTTGCCATTTTCCTATCACTAAAGGGAAAGAAGGACGTACCAAAGCATCCATGTTGTTTTTCTTGAACCAGTCGGCACTGACCGTTAGACGATTGTTAAAGAGGGCGAAGTCGACACCTATATTGAGCATGCGTATCGTTTCCCATTTTATGTTTTTGTTTCCTAAAGCGATTTGTTGAAAGCCAGTGTTCAACTGATTGCCGATAGGATAAGCTTTGTCTACGGATTCGATTGCTACTAAATATGGATAAAAATTATCACCTACATTCTGGTTACCTAATTCTCCCCATGAAGCACGTAGTTTGGCCATCTGCAAGACAGGGTCTGCAAAACTCATGAATTTTTCTTTAGAGAAATTCCATCCGGCAGAAAAGGAGGGAAAGCATCCCCATCTGTTATCTTTTGCAAAACGGGAAGTTCCATCGTAGCGGACATTGGCTTCGAGCAGATATTTTTCGTCATAATTGTAGTTTATACGGCCGAAGAAAGACCGGAGAGCCCATTCTTCCGCACTGCCCCCGTTGGTGATTTCATCTGTTCCGGCATCTATTACTTCAATTCCATCCAGCAACAGTACTTTTCTACCGGCACTTAATGTGTTGGTGTGTGCCCATTCCTGAGAAAAACCACCCAACAATTTGAAATCATGCAAATTGATGTTTTTCTGGTAAGTGGCAGTGGCATTCAAAGTTTGGGTCAATGTATTGATATGAGATTCACTGATTGAGTTCTTTCTTAATTTGTTTCCCGGGTCTTCCGTACCATCGGACATCCAGCGATTCATTGCCGGGACATATTTTTTGGTATCTCGGGTGTAATAGTTGGCGGCATATTGTCCGTTTAGGTACAGACCTTCTATTATTTTCAAAGAGGCGTTTACCTGTCCGTTGAAAGTACGTGAATTACGTTTATTATAACCGGAATTATAGGCAATGTCCACCGGATTCATCAATGAAGTATATGCGTAATGGTCGGTATCTACCCACTCTCCCTTTTCATTTTGTTCTTTCCATTTTACAGGAAGAAGGGGAGAGACACGCTGAACGGTTCGGAATACACCAGTCGTTCCGGATACACCGTTTTCCTGGCGATAAAAGTCTACGAAACTGATATTACCGTTTATTTTCAGGCGGTCATAGAGTTCTGTATTCATGCTTAGGCGGGCGTTATGTCTTTTTGAGGAGAACGGATCGCCTACGATAAGACCGTCCTGATTTAAATATCCGTATGACATGTAATAGCCGCTTTTTTCCGTACCACCACGGACACTGATATTGTGTCCTGTTTGCATTGCTGATTTTTTATATACTTCTTTTACCCAATCGGTGTTTGAATAGTCATTGGGAGAGTCGCCCCGATCGTATGCTTCGAATGCTTCATCTTGATATAGTTTACCAAAACCGGCAGCTATATACGCTTCATTAGCTAATTCCATATATTCCCGTCCGTTTACTAAGTCGGGTAATGCGGTCGGAGTCTGGAAGCCTACATAACCTGAATAACTTACTGTGGTTTTTTCTTTCTGATTACCTTGTTTGGTTGTCACCAAGATAACTCCGTTGGCAGCACGAGCACCGTAGATGGCAGAAGATGCTGCATCTTTCAATACGGATACGCTTTCTATATCATCGGGATTCAACAGGTTTAAATCTCCGCCGGCAATTCCGTCGATCAGGATGAGAGGATCGGTTTTGCTGTTCAATGTACTGATACCACGGACTACGATCGACATTTTATCATTGCCCGGTTGGCCGGAAGGCTGTACGATGGATACACCGGGCAACATACCTTGTAAGCCACTACCTACATTGGTAATTGGGCGGCTGGATAGCTCATCGCCTTTTACGGCAGATACAGCTCCTGTCAGGTTTACTTTTTTCTGTACACCGTAGCCTATAACTACTACATCATTCAGCATTTCGGTATTTTCCGTCATACGAACTGATATTTCAGTTTTTGAACCGACTTCAATTTCTTGGGTTTTATAACCGATGAAGGAAAATACCAATGTTTTTCCGGGATCGACTTCTATCGAATAATTACCGTCTATATCAGTGATAGTCCCTTCTTTTCCACCTTTCACAAAAACGCTGACTCCGATCATAGGATCCGTAGTAACCTGATCGATGACTTGGCCACGGACTTTCACTTTCTTTTCCGGAGTAACTCTGTTTTCTGTCTTTTTGTCGAACAGAAGCAGCTTATCTCCCGAAATACTATACCCTACATTCGTCTTTTTCAGTAAACTGTTTAAAGCATCTCTTAAAGTTGCATTTTTCACAGAAATACTTACCAATTGCTTCGTATCGACAAATTCTTTACTGTAAGCAACCGATATCTTTGCTTGTGAGGCGATTTGGGTAACCGCATTTTCAAGCGTTACATTTTTCAGGTCCAATGTTATTTCCCTATTTTGTGCGTGTAATGCTAAAGGAAATATACATAATACCAACCAAATAGAAATCCACTGTCTCACATGAGAGCAAAGACAATAATGATTTTTTTTCAGAGAATTTTTCATTGTGTGTTTTTTAGAATTATGATTATTTTAAATTTGAGCAATAGAATCCCTTGCTAAGAAATGTTCGTTTCTTAACTCTTTGAAATTTAATATATTAATGGCTTTCTAATCAACAAAGAAGACGATGTCGGTATTCTTATGTTGAAGTTTCTGATAAGGTTTGTAATAGCGCGTTCATAAGTATAATATTTCAGATTAGGTTTTATCTTTTTTGTTTATCTCGGACTTATTTTTATCTCTCTCCGATTCGTTTTCTCATATTTGATCGGAGTAATATGTCTCATGCTTTCCAATATTTCCTGTAAGGATTCACCTTCGCTTCTTAATGTATACGTATAAGAATAGATGGCTTCATTTTCTATATTGAATTGTACGTTATACTTTCTGGACAATACTTTAAGTACATCTTCCAGGGGAGTATCATTAAATATCAGTACATCTTTCATCCATACGGATTCATTTTTGTAATCTTTATTTTTCTGTATGATACACGTACCGGTTTCTTTTTCATAAATAGCTGTTTCACCCGGTTTCATTATATAGTCGAATGAGTTGCTTTGTGCGTTTCGTATTTTTACGGAACCTTCGTCTAAGGTTGTCAACACTTTACTCTCTGTCGGGTATGCATTTACGTTGAACGAAGTTCCCAGTACTTTGATCTGCATGGAGGCGACATCGACAATGAAAGGCTTCTTTCTTTACTTCAAAATAGGCTTCTCCTTCTACAGATACTTTTCGTTCTTTTCCGACGAACTGTTCCGGGTAGGTCAGTTTCGTATCTGCATTGAGATATACTTTTGTTCCGTCTGCCAACATTACCGTCATTCTTTCTCCACATGGCACATAAATGTCTCTGGTTACCGCTTCGCGGTTGTCGCTACCCGAATATATCCAAAATGCCATATTCAAAATAAGGAATGGCAATAAGACAACTGCTATTTTCAACCAAGAGAATTTTTTCCTTTTCGAATTAATCCGATTCATCAGGTGCACGTAGACTTGTTCCTGGCGAAAACAGGTTTCCTCTGTTTCGGGGATATCTATTTCCTTTCCTTCGATGATATTTTCGATATCTTCGTCCATTGCTTTGGAAATAGCGTTTAATGCTGTTTGCTTATCTTGAGTTGTCATTTAATTGCTGTCTTTTATTAGTAATACACAAGTCGGTAAGAAAAGTATTATATAAAATGGAATTTTTTTTAAAAAAAGATATTTTATTTATAAACCACCCAAGAGGAGAAGCATGAAAGAGGATAATCTGATTGTCATACGCAATTCTTTCAGTGCTTGGCTATACTGAAACTTGATGGTATTGATAGATAGGTTCAGCTTATCGGCAATCTCCTGATTCGAATATTTTCCGGAGATTTTCAGTTCTACTATTTTTCGTTTTTGGGGAGATAGCTGTTCAATGGCTCTACGAACCAACCGTAATTGTTCTTCATCCAATTCCGGTTCTTCGGTTTCGTTGGCAAGCGTATTTAAAAGGTTTAAATTATCTGAGATACGAAATATCTCCTTGTCTTTGTCGCGCAGAACATTCAGCAGATCGTTCTTTAGAATAGTAAAAAGATACCGGTTAAACGGTCTTGATTCGTCTATGTCTTTTTTCTTTTCCCAGATTTTGAAAAAGACATTTTGGACGACATCCTCTGCAAGTTCCCTGTTATATAGGTATTTAAAAGCCAGCGAATACACCTGTTTACTGTATTCGTTAAATAATAAAGTAAAGGCCAGTTGGTTGCCTTCCTTCATTTGACGAATTATAATTTCTTCATTAATCATCAAATAAATCCCCTTTTAAGCTATATTATTTTTTCAACGGATTAGGTTTGTTTTACACCACGATTGTGACTCTAATATATATATTAGTTTTCTTTCCACGATTCAAAGTTAGCCAAATATCTAGTACATAGCGATTACAAATATATGAAAAACTATCAGAATACCGACATTTCGAAAGTATTCTTGATGAAAGAAATGAAAGTCTTGCGAGAAAATGGAATTGATAAATAGGGAAGATAGAACTGATAAGCAGGTGTTTCGGGTATTGGAACTGAAAAAATAAAGGTTTGGCTGGGATGATAAAAAGAGAATCGAGATTGTCGGAATGTAACTTGTCTGTAACAAAAAAGGCCTCATGGGGTAATACTCATGAAGCCTTTCCTTTGATTTGTTTTTCTTATTTTACCCGTACGATGTCGTAATTCAGGTCGCTGACTGCTTCCTGAAGGCTATCGTTTGATAATGTCAGGGTCGTATCGTTGGCAATAACGAAGTAGACAGGTTCGCTACCGTCATTCGGAGTCAGCTTAAGGGCCGATTTCTTTTTGTTTTTGACGGTTTTCTGAATCATCTGAGGTTTACCGGCCGATGTAAATGTTTTGTCTTTTCCCTGTCCGTCAGCATCCAGATAGGTCATGTCCAACGTGTAGGTGGTATCGTTTGCATCGGCAAGCATATTCAGAGTCAATACATAGCGGATACCCGGACCATCAGCAGCAGGAAGTGTTCCTTCATAAACTTCGGTTGCTTCTACTGTGGGTGACATTGCTTCGATAGCAATGCTGTCTGCTTCAGCCTCTGCGGCTTTGTTTGCTTTTGATTGGCATGATGCCAGAGCAGCTACAACGGCTGCCAACATAATTACTTTTTTCATTGTTAAGTGCTTTAAGTTAATATAAAAAGTGAGTTGCTTATTCCTCTTCCTCCTCTTTTCGTATGACAAGCAACTTATCAACTCTTCCACGGTCCATGTCTACCACTTCAAACTGTAGATTCTTATATGTAAAGGTATCTCCTGCTTTGGGGATACGTCCGATAAGGAACATAGCCAAACCTCCCAATGTGGTGAAATCTTCCGAATCTATATCTTCGTAAGAAAGGATACCCATTTCTTCCATAAAGTCGCCGATGTTCATAGAAGCCTCTACCAACAGCGAACCGTCTTGACGACGGACGATTTCTTCCTCCTCCGTATCATCTTCTTCGAGAATGTCTCCGAAGATGCTTTCGGTCAGGTCGTGCAGGGTGATAATACCCTCTGTGCTGCCATACTCGTTAACAACAACCGCGAACTTGTTTTTGTTCTTCTTGAATAGCTCTAAAACTTTTTTTGCGTATAAACTTTCGGGTATGAAGACGGGCTATTTTACGCAGATCGAACTCTTGTTCGCTGCCCACCATGAGAATAATATCTTTTACTGAAACCACACCGATGATCTCATCTTTGTTTTCATTGACCAGCAGATATTTGCTGAAGTGTTCGGTATCGATGATACGCATCACCTCTTCTTTGGTTTCGTTGGGGTGGAGTACTATTAGGTCACGGCGGTGAGTCATCAATTCGTTGGCACGTTTATCCGAGAAACGGAATACATCTTTCAGCATCTCTGTCTCTTCTTTATCGATCACTCCCTGCTCGGAGCTTTGATGAAGAATCATTTTCAGTTCTTCCTGTGTCATGATGCGTTCTTCGCTTTTCAGTCCGATGAGTTTGTTGAGAAGTCGGGTAGAAACGCTCAACAGCCATACGAAAGGATAAGAGACTTTGGTCAAAAGGATCATGATGGGGCTGAACATTGTGGCATATCGTTCCGGATTGCTCAGTGCGATGGATTTCGGAACAAGTTCGCCAACGATGAGTGACAGATAAGTGATGACGGCTACGGTAGTAATCATGGCAAGGTTCCGGGCATAGGCTTCCAGTCCGGGAATCATGGCAAAGAGTGGTGTTACGTCATCGGCGATGGCTACACCACCGAAAGCACCCGATACGATACCGATCAGTGTGATACCGATTTGAATGGTGGAGAGGAACTTTTCGGGTTCTTCCAATTGTTTCAGAACTCCTCGTGCGGATTTGTTTCCTTTGCTTACAAGGGTTTCCAGACGTGCTTTACTTGAAGATACTAAGGCGATTTCATACATGGCGAAGACGCCATTTAAAAGAAGTAAGAGAATAATAATTATAAATTCCATATAATATATGAATGGTTTCTGTCCCGAAAATTACTTGAATCTATTGAAACACTATCTATATGGAGAGTATATTAATGAATATTTAACGTTTTATGAGGCTTCGTTTAATTATACAAAACAGGCGGTCGTATCGGGCCGCCCGTTCTTTTATTTGTTTTGGGTGTATTCGTCTGCTTTCGCTTTCATGCGTGCCACACGCTTTTCCGTGTTAATATTCGAAAGTGATTCCGAGAGTCGGCATCAGTGTGCCGCTTTTCTGTTCGATGTATTTCATTTTGTATCGCTGTTCAGGCAGTGGATCCGAAGGGTTTTCAATCACTCCGGTACTCATATAAATATCCGGTTGTTTGAAGGTACTCTTCGTCACATTTTGCAGGTCGATATAAAAGCCTAACATGCAGCGCTTGAGGTAGAACGTTTTGTCTACCCGGATGTCCAGTTGCCCGAAAGCGGGGAGCCGGCCCGTATTGTATTTACTATAATCGTAGTAGGGTCTGCCCTGTGCATTCCAGGCTGTTACGAGCCGGGATTTTTCTTCGTCATAAGGGGTATAGGGAGCACCGCCGATACAGCTTACCTTCATGCCGAAGCTCCAATGGCGGGGGAAGTTGTATGTGCCGCTCAGATTGAAAATATAGCGGTTGTCCCATGCCGATGCAATGTATTCGCTTTGCTTGTTGTTGCGATATTCACTTTTGAAAAGGGTGAACGAAGAAGCGAGGTTCAATTTTTTTGCAACGAGCCATCTCAATAATATTTCTATGCCGTATGAACGGCCTTGTGCAGTAGAAGTCAGTTCTTCATTGCCTATTACCCCGTAATCATTTCCTTTGCAGGCAAGCGGAATACCGTCTGTAACGGATAGGGGAATCCGGTCATAGGACTTATAAAAACCTTCGGCGGAAAGTTCGAATGTACTGTTGGTACGCCAATTCAGGCCGAGGCTGCCTTGACTTACGCTCATGTAGCGGAGTTGTTTATTTACCAGTTTCCCGTTGTTCCCTTTGAATCCGAGTCCTGTATAGGGCGGTAATTGATAGTATAGTCCGGCGCTACCACTGGCATACAGTCCGTCGATGAGGCGGTAAGAGAGGGAGAGACGTGGGGAAAGTTGCTCGGAGAGGTGTTTCATCCTTGACGAATAGTTATTGGCATCCGCTCTTACCCCTAATGATGCCGTGAAGCGTTCGTCGGGCGAAGCATAACTCATTGTTCCGAATATACCCCAGTGGAGAAGCCCTAAGGCTGTGTGATAGTCGGATGTCTCTCCTTTTCCGATGTACACGCGTTGGAAACTGGTATTGGTGTACTGGCTATAATTGAGGTTCAATCCCAAATTTACTTTCCAGGCTCCGAAGGTAGAACTGTTTTCCAGTCGGAGTTTCGTCTCCTGTTCTACAGAACGTAGCCGGAGAGTGAGGTTGTCCTCCGAAGATTCGTCATTGTGCAGATATTTAGTGTTGCGGTTGTTCAGATAGCTGTGGCTGATGACTGCCGTCTGTACATGTGCCCCGGCATAGTGACGGTATACGGCTCCCAATGTGAATGTTTCTTGCTGTATCTTGGGAAGGTAACTCAATATGTATTCTGCTTTTTCTCCGTCCAGTTTGGTGTTGAGGCGCATATTGTCTATGCCTGCCAGGCCGAGCACAAGTAATTCATTCCGTTCGTCGAAACGGGTTTTCAGTTTGAACTGTGCATCGGTAAAAGTGGGTAGGAAAGGTAACCCCAGCATATCAAACAGAAATTGCAGATAAGATTGGCGGACAGATACGAGGTAAGAAGTTTTATTTCCCAAATGCCCGTTGGAAGCAAGGGATACTTCCGATGCGCCGAGAGTGGCTTTCAGTGAGTTCCGTTCCATGTCTCCGTCGCGGAGTTTAAAATCGAGTACCGAACTGAGCGAATTACCCCGGTTTGCCGGGAAAGCACCCGTGTAGAAATTAACTTCCCGGATAAAGTCTGCATTAATGATACCGACGGGACCTCCTGATGCTCCTTGCGTACTGAAATGGTTGATATTCGGTATTTCGACTCCATCCAGATAGAATCGGTTTTCGGATGGAGAACCGCCACGTACAATCAGGTCGTTGCGGTATCCGGCGGGCGAGAATGCTACGCCCGGATATGACTGTACTACACGTGAAATGTCCCGGTTGGCTCCCGGACTTTTTTCGATTTCCTGTACCCCGATAATGCGCAGGCCTACCGGACTTTCCAGATCGCGACGAAAAGGAGAGGCGGTAATTGTGACTCCTTCTAATTCCGTCGGATTTTCTTCCATTTCGATGTCTATATTCAGATTTTTGGTCGAAAGGATATATTCGGAGGTCAGGGTGGTTTTATATCCTACGGCAGATGCCTGCAACCGATAGATACCGGGAGGGACTGCTTGGATGGTGAAATGTCCCATTGAATCCGTGACACTGCCCATACCCGAACCGGCGATCACTACGTTGATAAATTCCAATGGCTTACGACTGGCTTTGTCGATAACGGTACCTCTTATCTGGTGGAGTGGTTGTGCCGTTGCCGTTATGAGGAGATAGAGAAAGAACAGAAGAAATACGGAGCGTTTTTTCATTGGTTTGGTTTTTCCTTTTCTATTTTGAATACAAAATTACATAAAAAATGTTTTTCTTTTCATTATTATCCGGTATTTTTGTTGGCATTAATCACTTGAGTAGATAATCATCATGAGAACAGTCCGATTGATAACATGCAATGATGCTATGCAGGCGCATATCTTTCAGGGAGCTTTAGAGAATGAGGGAATAGAATCATTGTTGCATAATGAAAATCTGTCATCATTACTGAAGAGTTGTGTAAGCAATATTTCCGGCGTCGATATTTTCGTTTATGAGAAAGATTATGAACGTGCCCTTCAGGTGTTGCGTGATAATCAGAGCTTTCCGGAGGATCTGAAATGTTGCCCTTATTGCGGTTCGGCGGATATCACATTTAAGTTGCGGAGCGACAGACGGATGCGGGCAGCTTGTGCTGCGGTATTGTCTTTGCTGGTTATGGCGCCTCCCGGAGACAATCATTGGACTTATAAATGCAATCGTTGTAAGGCTCTCTTCGATAAACCGGTTTCTGCGGATTATGAGAGAGAAGAAGAATCCCGGATTTAATTTTTAATGCAAATGTTTTTAATGCGATGAAAAGAAAAAGTTTATTATTGCTCTGTCTGTTGTGGTCAGTACTTCCGTTTTATGCAGCACAGGTAGATACGCTGATGGTAAAAAGCCCTTCTATGAACAAGGAAGTGCAAGTGGTAGTGGTTGTTCCTGATATTGCTTTGGGCAAAAAGGGTGTTGATTGCCCGGTGATATACCTGTTGCATGGTTTTGGCGGTAATGCCAAGACGTGGATCGGCATTCGCCCTGAACTTCCGCAGATTGCCGATGAAAAAGGAATTATTTTTGTATGTCCCGATGGTAAAAACAGTTGGTATTGGGATAGCCCGAAGAATAAGGATTATCGCTACGAGACTTTTGTCTCTTCAGAAATGATCAATTACATAGACAAACATTATAAAACGATAGCCGATCGTCGTGGACGCGCCATTACCGGGCTTAGTATGGGCGGGCATGGAGCACTTTGGAATGCCATCCGGCATAAAGATGTGTTCGGTGCAGCAGGTAGTACCAGTGGTGGAGTCGATATCCGTCCGTTTCCGAAGAATTGGTTGATGTCCGAGCAATTGGGAACAATCGAAGAAAACAGACAGGTGTGGGATGACCATACGGTTATTAATCAGGTGGATAAGTTGCAGAATGGTGATTTGGCATTGATTGTGGATTGTGGGGAAGCGGATTTCTTTCTGGATGTAAATAAGAATCTGCACAACCGTTTGTTGGAACTGAAGATCGATCATGATTTCATCACCCGTCCGGGAGCGCACAACGGTGAGTACTGGAATAACTCCATCGATTATCAGATTCTTTTTTTCAGTAAATTCTTTAAGAAGTGAAAAGCAGTAAGAAATAGTTGATCGAAAGTTTGATTTACTGTTTTTATGTCGTATCTTTACAGACATAATCATATAGTAGATTCAGTTAGATTACACAGGAAGGAGAAAGCTAAAGCTTTCTCCTTTTTTTATTTCTTTCTGCTTGAGAAACCTACTGAACAGGGTATTCCGGGTGATTAAGGACGGTCTTTACGGAGAATATGCCGGTATGTTACGACATGTTTCATTACTTGTTACGATGCCTTTCATTACTTGTCGCAGTACAATTGATACTGTTTTCAGATAAAACGTTCTTTTGTTCCTGTAACCCTCGCTTTTTAGTTAAGAATGCGTAAATCTGCTCTTGACAAAAAAGTGATCAATTCAAGAGATACGAATACTGCACATAACGGTACCAGTTTCTACCCGGGATACTGATTTTTACTGCACATGAAGTGATATATCCTTTTTCGTCCTCCGTGTAGCTATAAGTAGTAACTTCTTCGCTATTTTTTATTGTCAACTGACCCGGAAGAAGGGAAAGAGGAGCTCCGAGTATGTTGGCATAGAAAGCTTCTGTATGGAAAGAGAGAGGGTAGCGCTCTGAGAGGAACAGGCATGGTAACTTGCTTTTCTCATTGGATATGCCGGGACAACTCTCATTGATACCGGTGGTGAACGTGTTTTGATAGGTATTTACTTGTTCCGTTATATTCATTGTACCATTGTCCGGGATAATGATAGATATTTCAGAATATGGGCTACCGTCGATACTTTCTTTCACTCCGGTCAGATTTTCATCTCCTGTTGTTGAGTAAGAGAATGTATATGTGCGGATTTTACCGCCGGGTTCTTTGCGGGTACACATGGTGGCATACCCTTTCTCATCTATCTGATAAGTAGATACGGTGCCGGCTTCATCGGTTACGATAACCTTCCCCGGTTCGTAACTGATCTGGCTGCTGACACTATGCGTATATTCGCCTTCGAGCAGTCTGTCCGTATAAGTCTGTTTGGTGATGTGTCGGGTTAATTTTCCATCTTCATAGATAAATTTCTGTTCGGTAGTTACTCTTTCTTCTCCGGAACCGGTTGCTTCGGTAATGGTGAGACATGCTATTTTTTCTTCCATATCTTCTTCTTTTTCATTACATGCTGTCAGCATCAAGGAAAAAAACAGGAAAAAAAGAAAATTGCGTTGTATTCGTTTCATTATTTTATTTTTATTAAGGCCTCATTCCGTCTCCGATTCGGACCGTGTATGTAGTGCCGGTTTCCGGTGTTTCTTCGTCCGGTTCTTCCTCTTTTGGGGGATAGGTTCCGTCAATAATTCCGAGAGCTGCACTGAATAATGTCTCTTCCTTATTTCCCAGTGGCAAATAGGTCACTAAATTAGTGGTTGATGTCTGATCTATTGTATATTTGGCAGTAAAATTTCCTCCCATATGTGCTTCGCCTGCACTGTTATAAACAGTACATACTACCGGATTCAACGACCAACCGTATTTAGGGTTAACAAAACTTTCGGTAGCTACTCCCATAGCAGGCAGTGCCGTACCTAATATTTCCCATTTCTCAAACGGGAACAGGCAGTCATAAAAAGTCCCTGCTATCCCCGTAGTAGTGCTGCTGGTTAGTATGAAGCCTTTTTGGATATTCATATTCGCTCCGTTTCCTATCAGTTGCGGGTCGAAGAGCAAGTCGAAGTCTTTATAGGATTGCTTGTCGTTATATTCCAGATGGGCACAGATTTTTCCCACTTCACTCCCCGGTGCTAATAGGGAAGCTAACAAGTGCGCACATTCTAATGATCCTCCCGTATTGTTACGTAAGTCGAGCACAAAGTGAGTCACACCTGCACTGGCAAATACCCGGGAGATATCGCGAAGTTTGTTGTTGTATTTCTCCTTGTCATCGGCAGTTCCTGCTGTGAAATGGTTGTAGACCATATATCCTACTTTTACTCCTGTAGCACTGGTTACTATTTCGTATACGGGAATCGGGTCGTCTTCTACTATTTGTTCGGCACCAATACTTGCAGTTCCGGTTTCTATAACCACTCCTTTCTGTTTCTCGGTCTTCTTGTCTTCATCCTCTATATTTTGCAATTCATACTTTCCCAAAGTCAGTGTCATGGCTTTTCCTGTTTGGAGAAGGGTCTTTTCGTTTTTCTTGGTGATGTATTCATCGTCTACTTTCACTATCCATTCGCCACGTTCCAGACCGGCTGTTGAAGCCGGAGAGCCGGGAAGAACATTTGTAATTAAAGCATTATAAAGTGTATCTACATCTGCATTCTTATAAAGTGTATAGTCGAAGCCGTATTCGGGAGACTGCACCTTATTCAGTGTGTCTATATAAGAATAATTTTTGTCGAGAGTAGTATAAATCACTTTCTTGAGGAATTCTGCGGGAGCCAGAAAATATTGGTTGGGAGTAACCGAAGGCATTTCGTTGTACCAGAGGTATTCCTGACGCATCACGCTGTCTATCCATATATCCAGTTCGGTTTCTTCCGCATACTCCGGCCAACGGTCTACTCCGCAGGAGAAAAGACCGGATATCATCACGATGAATAATATAGGGGTGAACAGTATGTTTCTTATCTTCATATCTTTATCGTCTTTAGAAGTTGCAAATGTAGGAAATACTTCGCTTATCTACCACAATTGTGGTATAAAAATGCCTTTAATGTGTGATAGCCTGTAAACATCGTTTGCTTTATCTTTGCCGTCATGAAGAATATAGCAGCTTTAGTATCGGGTGGGGTAGACAGCTCGGTAGTCGTTCATCTCCTTTGTGAGCAGGGGTATAAACCGTCGTTGTTTTATATTAAAATAGGTATGGACGGTGCGGAATACATGGACTGTTCTGCCGAAGAGGACATAGAACTTGCCACGGCTACGGCCCGGAGGTATGGCTTGCCATTGGAAATAGTCGATCTGCATCGTGAATATTGGGACAATGTGGCAGCCTATGCTATCGATAAGATACGGAAAGGGCAGACACCCAATCCCGATGTGATGTGTAATAAGTTGATTAAATTCGGTTGTTTTGAGCAGCGTGTCGGAAAAGATTTCGACTTTACGGCAACAGGGCATTATGCTACTACATTATTGCGGGATAGGAAGATTTGGCTTGGTACAGCCAAAGATCCCGTGAAAGATCAGACTGATTTTCTTGCTCAGATTGATTATCTTCAAGTTTCCAAACTGATGTTTCCTATCGGTCATTTGATGAAACATGAAGTGCGTGAGATAGCACAAAATGCGAAACTTCCTAATGCGCGTAGAAAAGACAGCCAAGGCATTTGCTTCTTGGGTAAGATAAACTACAATGATTTTGTCCGCCGTTTTCTTGGAGAGAAAGAAGGAGCGGTGGTCGAGTGGGAGACAGGGAAACGGATCGGAACTCACCGGGGATATTGGTTTCACACTATCGGTCAGCGTAAAGGATTGGGATTGGGTGGCGGCCCTTGGTTTGTGATAAAGAAGAACATTGAAGAGAATATTATTTATGTGTCTCATGGCTATGACACAGAAGCACAATATGGTACGGAGTTTTCTCTTTCCGATTTTCATTTTATCACCGGAAACCCTTGGGAGGAAGGCTCGAATGAAGTAAATATAACCTTCAAGATTCGTCATACTCCGGAATTTATTAAAGGACGTCTTGTCCGTAAAGGTAACACCTGTCATGTACTTTCTTCTGAGAAACTGCAAGGTATTGCTCCCGGACAGTTCGGAGTGATTTACGATGAGAAGGCGGAGGTGTGTGTAGGAAGCGGAGTGGTTATTTAGTTGAAAGTTGAGAGTTGAAAGTTGAAAGTTACTATGCAGCATAACAGCGCAGCCAACTTTCAACTTTCAACTCTCAACTTTCAACTAAATATAGTATTCCGCCAGATCTACAATCCCCGCCCGCATTGCATATTTGGTGGCTTCGTGTACATTGTTCACTCCGAGTTTCCGGAAGATATTTTTACGATGGCTGTTGATGGTGTGAAAGCTCAGGTTCTTTTCTGCGGCAATTTCTTTAGTAGTCTTGCCTGATGCAATTTCTTTGAGAATGTTTTTTTCTGTGGCGGTAAGTAAATGATCCTCCTGTATATTTGTGCTTGGAGATACCTGTTGGATATTTCCGGACAGTAACAGGTTAGTTACGTGGTTGCAGATGAAACGTTCTTTGCGTGATGCGCATTGGAGAGCGGTGAGTATCTCCTCTTTCGAGTTATCTTTCATAACTACTCCGAATGCCATACTGCTAAATAATACCTGACGGAGAAATCCGATGCTCAATTCATCGGAGAACAGCAACCAGTCCACCTCCTTAAAACGTTCGCGAAGCACTATCAATTCATCTGCTCCGGCAAAATCAAATAAAGTATAATCGAGGATCACTACCGCTTGTGGGTGCAGGCGCAATTCTCTGATAAGTTCTGTTTTATTATCTACGGCCAGCAGTTGTGATACATCTTTCTGCTTACTGAGCAGAAACATCATGCCTGCTTTGGTGATATCCTGATTATCTGCTATGATATATTCTCTCATGAATCGTATTCTTTATCATGGTAACCACCGGCTGATATTTCTTTCGGTGGCACTAAACTCAACACCTATCTTAATAAGTTTGCGTCCATCGGCTTGGTAAGGAATCAAATATCCTTTATCGTCTATTTGTTGTAAGGCTTCTTCTGCCGTTCCATTTAGTTTGAATTCAAATATATAGATGTAGGCGGGAGTCTTCACAACAGCGTCTGCCCGTCCGCGTGCACTGCGTATTTCTACGTCGGTGAATTGCCCCATTAATTTGAAAACGAGGTAGAATACCACTTGATAATGGCGTTCGCTTTTATCATTCAACTCGTATGGGAAATCAGCAAAGAAAGCTTGCAGGAGGGTGAGGAAGGAATCGTAATCGCCATTTTCCAACTCAAGAATAAATTTGCCAATATAAAAACCACGCTCGTCATCGACAACGGATGTATAATAAGGGATCAAAAAATCAATAAAACCATATCGTACTTCATCATTAGGAAATTCCAGTAAATAGTTTCCAAAACGCGAACTATAGTCTTTTATTGTCAGATAACCGCTCTGATAAATCAGTGGAATCGGATTATTGGCATCTATCCGGTATTCGGTAAATGAAGAGGCGGATGCTTCTACTCCGTCAATCAATGTACGTAAATCATATTCGCTTTTTTTGAGCAGTTCCACAAGAAAAGTAGGAGTACCTGTCTGAAACCAGTAGTTGCTGAATTTGTATCCGTCGAAAAGATTGAGCACGCTGAAAGGGTTAAAGACTCCTTCTGCGAATTCGCAGAAATGATAACCGTCATACGATATCTTCATCTTTTGAAGAGCTTCTTCCTGTGTCAAACCATTGTGTTCCGCCAACTGTTGTATTTCCGGTGCGAAAGTATGGGTTAATTCTTGCATGGTGATACCGCAGATCGTGGCATATTGGGGCTTCATACTGATGTCATTCAGTTGATTCAGGTCACTGAATACGCTGACTTGTGCAAACTTCGTCACTCCGGTAAGAAAGACGAAACGGAGATAACGGTCGGAACTTTTCAGAACACCATAGAATGCTTTCAGTGTCTGACGGTATTCTTCCATTAAAGGAATGTTACACAAGGTTTGCAACAGGGGTTTATCATATTCGTCTACTAATACTACTACGCCGCAGCCTGCCTGTTCACTGGCACGGCTGATAACATAACTGAATCGTTCTTCCGGACTGCGGTCCTTCTTTTCATCGCCATATTGACTTTCCCATTTTTCAAGATGTTGGTTAAGCATGGCATTTAAATCTTCCGGGGTCTCGTATTTTTTAGCATTCAAGTCCAGATGCAGTACCGGAAATTGCCTCCATTCTTTTTCCATCTGTTCGATGGCCAGTCCTTCGAACAGTTCTTTCTTACCTTTAAAGTAAGCTTCAAAAGTAGAAAGCAACAGGCTTTTTCCAAATCGACGCGGGCGACTCAAGAAGTAAGGTTTTCCTGTATTCGCTATTCTCCACACGAAAGCGGTCTTGTCTACATACAGATAATTATCTCTGCGGATGTCCTCAAAAGTCTGTATCCCGATCGGGAGTTTGCGTAATACACTGTTCATTGTTACTTTTTATTTATTGACCATTCAAAGATACTCATTATTTCCATAAACCGTTTCGTACCTTGATGAATTTTGAAATATAACACGAGTGAAAATAACTCAAAGTGTTGATAACCAGTATTTATGGGACTCTATACTTTTGCAGGACAAGAGTATGGACTTTTATATAAGAAGAGTGTACACTCTTGCATGTGAAAAGTGTACACTCTTGAAATTCCTGATTGGTTTTACCTTTAGCCCGTCTTATTTGTATTACCAGGAACGTCCTTTGAATACATCCGATTGGTCTAACGGTACGATGTTACCACTCAATGTGAGAGTATTGTTGTTGAAGTTCGGGTTTACGGTCACGGTAGCATTGTTACCTCCATTGGTCAATGAGATAAATATCTGGGCCGAAATACCGATGCCCTGTACACTGAATGAGCAGTTTACATTTCCTTTTTTATCAGTAGTAATTTTCATATCCGATGCACTACCGTCTACTGTTACACCACCGATTCCGTTAGGGCCGGGATATGGAGTGTTGAAAGCGACCTGCACGGTAGAGCGTTGACCGTTCATCATTACAAAGTTTGTTGTGGATGACA